>Ga0116170_10000131_pt1 | contig 73321 bp, 72 predicted proteins | sample AD_JPNHW1_MetaG_FD_89797 | JGI IMG/M metagenome (GOLD analysis project Ga0116170, IMG submission 89797) | Active sludge microbial communities of municipal wastewater-treating anaerobic digesters from Japan - AD_JPNHW1_MetaG | ecosystem: Engineered > Bioreactor > Anaerobic > Digestate | place... | reverse complement strand
TAATAAATCCCGGGGACATCCTTCCATCCCTTTATTGCGGCCGTTTCGCCTTGCGCCCGCACTCCTATTCTCGGCTGCGCCCTTCGGAATATAAGTGAAAATATTTGATAAATTTCATCCCTTTTATAGATTTTTGAATGCTGCCGTGGTATAATAACGCTTACGGTAACTTTTTGGATTTCGGGTTGAAAAAAATTTGAAAAATCACACGTTTGCAATGAATTTCAATCCGATGAGAAAGGATGTCTGCCTTCATGCCAGAGATAAAACCGGAACAGATCGCCGATGCGGTCTCGTTTACCGCGATTGATAATAATTTTTTCAAGACGGTCCGTATTTCCGTCAATTTCGTTCTCCCGCTCTCAAAGGCAACCGCCGCACCAAACGCGGTACTGCCTTTTATTTTGTGCCGCGGAAAGGATTTTACAGCTACCAAACGCCGACTGGAAAATCTTTTCGGCGCGCAGCTGAATCCGCGTGTTCAAAAAGTCGCCGACCGGCAGGTGCTGTCGATCGATCTCGAGTTGGTCAAGTCGGAATACGCAAAAAAAGACCTGCTTCCCGAGGCGGCCGAACTCCTGTGCGAACTGATCACCGATCCGCCCGCAAGCCGCGGCGCGTTTTTAAAAAAAGATACCGAAGCCGAAAAGCAGAACGTCTGCGGCTTGATTTTGGCTGAGCAAAACGACAAGCGCACGCTGGCCGTCAAACGCTGCACCGCAATCATGTTCGACGGCGAACCCTATGGGTTGGATAAATACGGAGAACTGGACCAGTTTACCGCTCTCGACGGCAAAACCCTTTATAAAGCCTGGCAAAATATGCTCAAAACAGCTGTTGTCGAGATCATCTTTATCGGCACTGCCGGCGCGGAGGAAGTCAAAAAGATCTTTGTCAAATACCTCGGCGGTAAGCGTGAACCGGTCTCTTTCGGCGCCGTTCAAAAACCCAACCCCTGCGAGGAATACGGCGAAGTCGAGGAGCGCATGAACATCACGCAGGCCAAGCTGATCATGGGCTATCGCACTACCGACATTTTGCCCGGTGATTTGAGGGCGTTCGAGGTCATGCGCTCGCTGTTCGGCGGTTCGACGACTTCCAAACTATTCTCCAACGTCCGCGAAAAACTCAGTTTGTGTTATTACTGCTCTGCTTCCTATAACAAATTCTTAGGGCTTCTGATGGTAGACAGCGGCGTTCTCGAGGAAAACGTCCGAAAAGCCCGCGAATCCATCGATGCCCAACTGAAAGCTATCGGAGACGGCGATTTTACAGATGCCGATATTGAGGGCGCGAAGCTCTATCTGCAAAATATCTACCGCTCGACCGAGGGGTCCCTGCAGCAGCTCTCGGCTTATTGGCTGTCCGAGATTCTGGCCGGTACGATGCGCTCCCCGAACGGCGCCGCCGATTCGTTCGACGCCGTGACCCGGGATCAGGTCATCGCCGCGGCAAAAAGCTGTTGGCTTGACACGGTCTATCTGCTGGCCGGCCAAAAGGAGAAGACAGAATGATCTACCAAAGTAAAATATTAAACGAGACCACCGAGATCCTCAGCCACCATAGCGGCCTGACGGTGATTTTATGCCAAAAACCGGGCGCAGTGAGTAACTATGCGGGTTTCTGCGCCAAATACGGTTCGATTGATACCCGATTCAAATTAAAAACCGATGACAGTTATACCGAGATCGTCGACGGGGTCGCGCATTTTTTGGAGCACAAGCTCTTCGAGAGTGAGCAGGGCGACGCATTTACGCTGTTCGCGAAGACCGGAGCGAGCGCCAACGCCGCGACTTCGTTTGATAAAACCAATTATTATTTCACCACGACCCGAAATTTTTACGAAGCTTTAAAGATCTTGCTCGACTTCGTCACTCACCCTTATTTCACCGATCAGACCATCGCCAAAGAACAAGGAATAATCGGCCAGGAAATCAAGATGTATGATGACATGCCGGGTTGGCGGGTCTATTTCAACTTCCTGGGCGCACTCTATCATAACAGCGCCGTTAAAATCGACATCGGCGGCAGCATCGAGAGCATTTCCAAAATAACGCCTGTTCTGCTCAATAAAATTTATTCGTCTTTTTATTCGCTGCGTAATATGGCTCTCGTCGTCGCGGGTGATTTCGAGCGTGAAAAAGTGCTCTCCCTGTGCGACGAACGTCTCTCGTACGCGCCTGAGATTGAAATTGTGAGAAACGAAAAACCCGAGCCGCCCGAACTTGTTAAAAACTTTGTCAACCAGCAGCTCGAAGTCGTCATGCCGTTGTTTCAGTGCGGCTATAAACTGCGCAAACCGACCGCCAAAGAGGAACCCGTCTATTTCGCGGCAGGCGAGTCGCTCTGCGAACTCGCCATCGGTGAGGGCTCGGCGCTCTACCGGGAGCTTTATGACTCCGGTCTGATCAATTCCAATTTCGGCGGCGGCCTCGATGACAGCCGCGGGCATTGCTGCCTGATTTTCGGGGGTGAAAGCCCTGCCCCCGAGACAGTCGCCGAAAAGATCAAAGCCGCTTTTACCGACCTTTCAAAGGGCATCTCCGACGAGGACTTTTCGCGTATCAAATCCAAGCTCTGCGGCCGGATACTCAACAGCTACAATACCCCCATCGGCGCGGGCCGAATCGCCAACGAGGCCTTTTTCTCCGGTGTCGCGCCGTTTGCGCACGCCGAAGCCTATTTCGGCTTAAAAAAGTCCGACCTCGAATCAATGCTTGCCAATGAAATCGATAATGGCTGTTTCGCGCTTTCAACCGTCACCGGCTTTGAAAAGCAATAAATTCAGCACCCTCCCCACACAAAGCTCCTATACAATACCTCACCATGAACGGCATCACATCGCAAGACCGGTCTGATGAGAAAGGATGTTCTTTTTATGTCCGAATACTGGTATTCGTTCCCGAATCTCGGAATCACCTTCAATATGAATCCGGTCGCTTTCACTCTCGGCTCCTTCGATATTAAATGGAGCTTGATTTTTGCCGTCATCGCGGTCATGATCGGATTTTATCTCTATTTTAAGGCGGTTTCAAAGCAAAAACTCGAAAAAAAACCAACCGCGTTCATCACGGCGGTAACAGTGTTCTTTGCCCTCGTCGGGGCACGGCTTGTCTTCATTATCCCGGCGAATCTCGCCGCAATGGACCAGATGTATTATGAATCGGGCAACTACCCCGACTCCGGATTTTACAATACCTTCTTTAAGATGATCGCATTTTTTGACGGAACCTACGGCGGCATGAACCTTTTCGGCGGTTTGATTTTCGGTTTGATCGCACTCGCAATCATCTGTAAAATGCTGAAAAGTCCGCTGCCGAAATATTTAGACAGCATCGTTTACGCGCTTCCTGCTTCCATTGCGGTTTACTCTCTCGGCTACATAACCGATCAGACCTCTTTCGGCAGGCACACCAATTCCCTGCTTGCCGTCAACAGCGCAGTTATAGAAAAATGGGTTGATGTCATGCGCCTGAACGATATTGCACGCGGCGGCGCTGCCATCGGGCCGAACGTCAAGTGGATTGTCGGAAATCCGGTCGCGCCTACCCCGGTCTATGAGATTTTGGGCTGTATAGCGGTCATCCTCATCGTATATTTGATTTCGAAATACATGTTGTTTATCGGAGAAAAATTCCTTTGGTCACTTGGCCTTTATTCGCTCGTACGCGCTTTCACAGAAAACACACGCATTGATGCCGCACTTTTTTGGAATATGCGCATCAACGTAATGTTTTCCGTGATAGCGGTTTTGGTTTGTGCCATCCTGATCACGGTCATCCGCTGGCAGGTCAGAGAAGGCAAACTGAACCATATCTCACTTTACGTTGATCCCCGTAAAAACAACGGCTTTGAAAACGACACTTTTGTCCAAAAAGTCTATAAGCATGAAGTTGATGCCGCCCCTGATGAAACCGTCGCCGAAGGCCCCGGCGAGGCAGATACAGTCTCCGGTGATACCGGTAATTCGACTCTCGGCGAAGCCGATTCCTTATCCCGACAACCATCTCCCGAACCCGAGACCCCGGAGGGCAAGGGGCAGGTCTGGACGGCGGATGACCCGGGCGGAAATGACGAAAAAAGCGAAACCGACAGCAAATAAACTATCAACGGAGGAAAACGATGGCGATTCTCATTGACGGAAAAGCGCTTGCCGCAAAAGTGAAAGACGAAGTAGCCGAAGATGCGGCTCTGCTGCGGGAAAGAGGGATTGTCCCCTGCCTGACAGTAATTTTAGTCGGCGAGGACTCCGGCTCTCAAATTTATGTGCGCAACAAAAAGAAGGCCTGCGAAGAAAACGGCATCGCTTCGCGATCTTTCGAGCTTCCCGAAAACACTTCCGAAAGCCGGATCTTGGAACTCGTCTCCGAACTGAACGCCGACCCGACGGTCGACGGCATTTTGATCCAGCAGCCGCTTCCGAAACACCTCGACCCGGTCAGGTTGATGGAATCGGTAGATCCGAAAAAAGATGTCGATTGCCTGACCTATGACAGCTGCGGGCGGCTAATGTCGGGCAGGCCGTATTTTCTGCCCTGTACGCCTGCAGGCATCATGCGGATGCTGCTCGAATATAACATCTCGGTCTCAGGGAAGAATTGCGTCGTCGTCGGAAGAAGCGGAATCGTCGGCCGACCGATGGCGATGATGCTGCTCTGGCAAAACGGCACGGTGACGGTGTGCCATTCCAAAACCAAAGATCTCGCCGCCGAGTGCCGCCGCGCCGATATTTTAATTGTGGCCACCGGCAAACGCGATCTCGTCACCGCAGATATGGTCAAAGACGGCTGCGTCGTCATCGACGTCGGAATGAACCGCGACGAAAACGGCAAACTGCACGGCGACGTAGACTTTGTAAATGTCGAGAAAAAGGCTTATGCAATCACGCCCGTACCCGGAGGCGTCGGCCCGATGACTATCGCGATGCTCTTGAAAAACACGATCTCCGCCGCCAAAATGCGTTCGGAACAGAAAAAACAATAAAAAGAGAGGGTGCCTTTGAAGATGAAAAAAACAAGGGTTGTTTTTGCGCTTTTTTTAACGCTTCTGATACTTGCCGGCTGCGCGGCTCCTTCGATTTCCCCGTCCTCCTCGGCTTCAATGCCTGCGGCACCGATCCCAGCGGTCGCAGATAACCCCGCATCGATCACCATCACCAATCAGAAATTTTTCGACGGCGCCGACAGCACGCAAAAAGCTGAATGGCTGACGACGCTCGGTCAAAGTGCCCCTGCTCTGAACATCGGTTCTCTCACACTGGGTGAAAGCGCCTATATCGAAACAATTGTGGATAAAGCGAAAAATAAATCCCTCAGCGGCTTTGTCTATGTTGACAACTATTCCGACCTGTGGAAACTGGTCGACGCGGGCGTGGTCGTCCCGCTCGGCCAATATGTCAAAGACAGCGAAATCTGGGCAGCTCTGCCGGAAAACTTTAAAGCCGCGCTGACTGCCAACGGCTCGGTTTGGGGCATTCCCGCCGACGGCGAATATGTGTTGCCCTGGGTGCGCAGTTACCGCGCCGAATGGCTCGCAGAACTCGATCGCGCCATCCCGGAGAACACCGACGATTTGAAATCTCTGCTGGCTCTGCTCGCAGAGCATGAGGAGGCCGGGATTTACTCCGTCAACGCTGCCGGACTCGCGGACATCTTTGCGGCTTTCGACGCGCCGCTTTCCTACGGCGGTCCGATCGGGTACAACGAGGCCTATTCCGGCATCGTCGACTCCATGCTGACTGACGGCGCAAAAAGCGCTCTTTCCTACCTGCGCGACCTGTACCGGATGGGCGCGATCAACAGCGATTTTCTCACGACAAACTATGACGAACTTGCCAAGGTCATGACCAAGGGTACCGCCGCAAGTACATATTATCCGCTCGGCGGCGCAAAATTGAATTTCGGAGCCACGCTGTCCAAGGAGACGCCTTATCAGGTCTATACCGAATCCGCCGGTGGTCTTAATGGGAAAGGCACTCCGATTACCGTCAAGGGAGGGGCATATTGCCTGCTCACAAACAGCGCCCAACCGCTCGAGACCACCCGGTATTTGCTCAAAATGCTGTGGGGCAGCGAGAGTAATTGGCTTGCCTGCAGCGTCGGCATCACGGGCTATACCAAGACCGAGAGCGGCTTGGTCCTCGATTACGCCGACAGCAAATACACCCTGATCCCGCGCCCGAATCTCTGCGGAACACTGCCCGGCATGTTCGAAGCCAAGACCTATCTGCGGTTTTATACCGATACTCCCGCGGCTGATAAAGAACTCGCGCAGGTAGCTTCCCAGCATTATTACACGATGATCACCGAGGGACTTGCGAACGGTGATTTCTATTTCCGCCATCCGCTTCTCACCGGCATTACATCGGCGACTTATTCCGAAAAGGCGGACGCGTTCAGCACGGCATTTGTCCAATTGCTGAAATCGGCCGTCACAGACCCGAATACCACGGTTGAAAATGCGCTGAGCATTTATAAACAAACCGTAGGAGCATTGGGCGGCGATAAGGTTCTGACCGAAGCCAACGCCGCGCTCGGCGTTTACCCGGCTCAAACCTATATTCCCACAGCAGCTTCCTCCGCATCCTCCGGTACATCCAAAGCTGCGTCATCCGCTTTATCATCATCCGTAACTTCAACCGCTGCCTCTTCGGCAACCTCCGCCGCCTCTCCCGCTGCTTCTTCGAGACCCTAAAGACATAATTAAAAAATAAAGGAACGGACAAAATGAGGGAACTTGGTTTCGACAACAATGCCTATATCAAAATTCAGACCGAGCAGATTTTAAAGCGCATCTCGGAGTTTGACAACAAACTCTATCTGGAGTTCGGCGGAAAGCTCTTCGACGACTATCACGCGTCGCGGGTCCTTCCGGGATTCGAAATCGACAGTAAAATCCGGATTTTGCAAGGCCTGCGCGACCGCTGTGAGATCATCATCGTCATCAACGCGGGCGACATCGAAAAGACCAAAACCCGCTCCGACATCGGCATCACCTATGATATGGACGTTTTGCGTCTCATCGACAACCTGCGGCGGCTGGAGTTGCCTGTGACTGCCGTCGTCATCGCACAGTACTGCGGGCAGCCATCTGCGGATATCTTCCGCAATAAGCTCGAACAGCGCGGAGAGCGCACCGTTATCCACCGTCCCATCCAGGGTTATCCGACCGATGTGGATCTCGTCGTCAGCGACTCCGGCTACGGCGCAAACCCCTATATCGAGACAACGATGCCTTTGGTGGTCGTGACCGCTCCCGGGCCCGGGAGCGGAAAAATGGCGACATGTCTGTCCCAGCTTTATCATGAGCACTGCTGCAATGTCCGCGCGGGTTATGCGAAATACGAGACCTTTCCGATCTGGAACCTGCCGCTTAAACACCCCATCAATTTGGCTTATGAAGCCGCAACCGCCGACCTTAACGACGTCAATATGATCGACCCGTTCCATTTGGAGGCCTACGGCAAAACTGCGGTAAACTATAACCGGGATATCGAGATTTTCCCTATTGTAAAAACGATTTTAAACCGCATCATGGGCCGGGATCTGTATAAATCCCCGACCGACATGGGCGTGAACATGGCGGGATTTTGCATCAGCGACGACAAAGTCTGCCGCGAAGCCGCCAAACAGGAGGTCATCCGCCGCTATTTCAAGAGCAGCTGCGACTGCAAACAGGGCCGCATCGATGAATCCGCCGTCCAAAAAAACGAACTCATCATGAAAGAACTCGACCTGAGGGTCGAGGACCGTCCCGTCGTCGCCTGCGCGCTCGAGCGGAAAGACACGTGCGGCCACATGGCCTCTGCGATCTGCCTGCCTGACGGAACCCTGCTCACAGGGAAAACCACCCCGCTGATGTCTTCCCCCTGCGCGATGATTTTAAATGCCGTCAAACAGCTGGCCGGAATTGCGGACGATATGCTGTTGCTTTCGCCGCTTGTTTTGGAACCGATGCAGAAAATGAAACGCGAGATTTACGGTGAAAAGGCCTCTGCCCTGACGCTTGACGAGGTTGTAATCGCGCTCTCCATCTCCGCCGCGACAAATCCGATGGTTGATTATGCCTATAAAAAACTCACGGAATTAAGGGGCTGCGAAGCGCATTCCACATTCATCGTATCTGCAAATGACGAACGGGTTTTGAGAGGACTCGGCATCAACCATACCTGCGAACCCGTATACCGCAATAAAAACCTGTATTACACCTGATACCGACCTCTTGAAAGGTAGCGATCAATATGATGACAAGCCGTGAGATCATGCTGGCCACGCTGAATTTTGAAAAGCCCGAACGCGTGGCGCTGAACCTGTGGAATAACGGCAACCACACCTACGACGACACCTGCTGGATTCCGGTATTGCCCGATAAACAATACGACGGCAGCTGGAAAAAGCCCGAGGAATATTTTTCGAAATATCCGGGTTTAAAAAGTTTTCGGGGTGAGGTTCGTCTTGACGAATACGGCTCCTTATGGGGCCGCCTTCCGGGGGATTTCGGCTGCGGCGAAGTGCTTTACGGCGCAATCACTGATTGGGAACAGTTGAAAGATTATCAGATTCCCCATGTTTCCGATAAAGCGCGTTTTGCCGATGCGAAAGAAGGATTTATCAAAGATAAATTTTCGATGGGCGGAATTCCCGGTTTTCCGTTTGCCATCATGCGCTATATCCGCAAGATGGAGTATTTCCTCGAAGATCTGATCTTGGAGCGGGAAAATGTCATGACGCTCAACGAGATGGTCATGAAAGAACTGCTCGGCATGATCGACAACTACGGCGAACTCGGCGTCGATGCCATTTTTACCTGTGAGGACTGGGGTACTCAAGACCGTCTTCTCATCAGTCCGGCATTATGGCGCGAGGTATTCAAGCCGTCGCTCAAACGGATTTTCGACCGCATCCACGAACACGGCATGTATGCGATTATGCACTCCTGCGGCTATATTTGGGAAATATTGCCCGACCTCGTCGAAATCGGCGTGGACTGCATGCAGTTTGACGCACCGACTTTGATGGGCATGAAACGCGTCAGCGACTTGTTCGGCAAAAAGGTCACGATGTTTTCTCCGGTCGATATTCAAAAAATTCTGCCGATTCCCGACCCCGAAGTCACGCGCAGGAGCGTGAGAGAAATGATCGATCTGTTCTGCCCCAAAGGCGGCGGATTGATTTTAAAAGATTACGGAGATTATAAAACCATCCAAATCCCACCCGAGAACGTCGAAGCCATGCACGACGAATTTATTACCTACGGAGCGAATCTGGCGCGTTATTATAAATAATGCAGGGGCGGATATCATCCGCTCGCATAGATAACCGCTACTTCTCCACCGGATATCTTCTTCAATTTCAAAGGGCGGATGATATCCGCTCCTACAACAGGAGGTCTATTCATGGACAAAATCAATGTCGCCGTCATCGGACTCGGACGCAGCGGCCGCAACATTCACATCAAACAGCTGCTCACCGACAACCGCTACCAAATCGTCGCTGCCTGCGACTTGCTTGCCGACCGCAGGGAACGGGCCAAAGCCGAAGTAAACTGTGACGTTTACGCCGATTATCACGACCTGCTCAAACGCAATGATATCGACTTATACGTCAACGCCACACACAGCGACACCCATTATTCAATTACCAAGGAACTGCTTTCAGCGGGCAAGTCGGTCATCTCTGAAAAACCGGCCGCAAAAACGCCCGAGGAAGTTGAAGACCTGATTCAAACAGCCGAAAAGAGCGGGAGCAAGTTCTTCGCTTTTTATCAGCAGAGCCGCAACGCGCCTTATTTCGTCAAAGCCAAGGAGGTTGCCGACAGCGGTGTGCTCGGCCGCATTGTCTTTGTGCGCGTGGCGTTCGACGGATTCAGCCGCCGATGGGACTGGCAGACGGTACAGCGCAAAGTCGCGGGAAATCTTTATAACACCGGACCTCACCCGGTTGATCAGGCGCTCCGGTTTTTAAATTATGACGGAATGCCGCAGGTATTTTGCCATATGGACCGCGCCAACAGCTACGGCGATGCCGAGGACTTTGTCAAAATTCTGCTCAAAGCTCCGGAACACCCGCTTGTGGAAGTCGAAATATCTTCCTGCTCTGCCTACCCCGATGCCACCTATTCGATACAAGGAACCTGCGGCTCGCTCAAGGGCACGATGAGCCACATCGACTGGAAGTATTTTGACCCAAGGACCGCACCCGGGCACGAACTCGTCATCACCCCGATGGTCGATGCGGACAATATGCCCGCTTACCCTGCCGAGACCCTCGACTGGATCGAAAAAAGCTGGGATGTCCCTGCGGAAGACGCAGATCTTTTTAACGCCATCAATTCGCGTTATTATAATCTGGTCTACGCCGCACTGACCGACGGCGCCGACTTTCCGATCAAGCCCGAACAGGCCATTCAACAATTGAAAATCATTCGGGAGTGCCACCGTCAAAACCCGTTCCCGGTCAAGTTTTAATATTTCCCCGACACGAAAGGATTTCATATGGAAAAACTGCCATTTAAAATCAATCTCAAAAATAAAATCGCGGTCGTGACCGGCGCAGGCGGTGTGCTCTGCTCCGGCTTTGCCAAAACGCTGGCCGCCTGCGGCGCAAAAGTCGCGGTGCTTGACCTTCGGCTCGAAGCGGCACAAAAAGTCGCCGACGAGATCACCGCGGACGGCGGAATTGCAATTGCGGTCTCTGCAAACGTGCTTGAAAAAGACTCGCTCGAAACCGCACGCAAAGATGTCACCGAAAAACTCGGCGTCTGCGACATTCTCATCAACGGCGCGGGCGGCAACAACCCCAAGGGCACGACCGACAACGAGACGCTCTCGCTTGCCGATCTCGACAATCCCAACATTCGCACTTTTTTTGACCTCGACCCGGACGGCGTTTCGTTTGTCTTCAATCTCAACTTCATCGGCACCCTGCTTCCGACGCAGGCGTTTGCCAAAGATATGGCCAAAAAGGGCGGCGGCATTATCCTGAACGTCTCTTCAATGAACGCTTTCCGGCCGTTAACCAAAATTCCGGCTTACAGCGCGGCAAAAGCGGCGGTTTCGAACTTCACGGCATGGCTCGCGGTGCATTTCGCGCCGGTCGGCATCCGTGTCAACGCCATCGCCCCGGGTTTCTTTGTCACGAACCAGAACTATAATCTCCTGTTCGATGCCGAGGGCAACCCCACGGCGCGTTCCAAAAAGATTCTGGCTCATACTCCGATGAACCGCTTCGGCGAACAGGAAGACCTTACCGGTACCTTGCTGTGGCTGTGCGATGATGCCGCTTCCGGCTTTGTCAACGGCATTGTCGTCCCGGTCGACGGCGGCTTTTCTGCCTACAGCGGAGTATAAAAAGCCTCGCTTCGCGATGCCCAATCCCAAAAACCCCCGGCGATTCGCTCGGGAAAAATCCCTTACATTATATTTTCCGGATTCTGCTGACGCGAATCTCGGATGCCATTTGCCTTAAGGTCCGTGCAGCGGCTCGCCAATCAGACAGGAGAATGATTTTGAGCATAAAACAAGATCAGGCAGCTGAATTTTTCAGCGGCGGTTTTAACTGTTCCCAATCCGTGTTGGCGGCTTTCTGCGAAAAGTACGGATTAGACCAAAAAACCGCTCTCAAAGCCGCCTGCGGACTGGGCGGCGGGTGCCGTTCCGGAGAAATCTGCGGAGCGGTTTCCGGCGCGGTAATCACAATCGGCTTGAAATACGGTCATTGTCAGCCCGGAGATGCGGAGTCAAAAGCCAATTGCTACGCAAAGACCGCAGAATTTCTGAATGCCTTTAAAGCTCAAAACGGGAGTATTATCTGCCGGGAAATTCTGGGCTGCGATATTTCGACCGCAGGGGGCATGGAGCAGGCTAAAAGCAAAAATCTTTTTAAAACAACCTGCGTCGGTATGGTCAGGAGCGCCGCATCCATCCTCGATGAACTGAGTTATTAACAATGCCGGTGAAATTATAAAAACCAAGAGGGTTCTCTTTTTGAGAGCCCTCTTCCCGTTTAACTTAACTATTGATATTTATTCGATTAATAAACTATATATCTTATGTAAATACTCTTTCCCCCGGAACACAAAAACCGTCGTCTTACCGGTAAACCGAAACCCATGCCGTTCTGCCAATTTGACTGATCCGAGGTTGTCGGGGTAGATACCGGCATCAATCCGCTTTAGGTTCATCCCGGTTTTGGCGAAAGATAAAATCACCTTCATTGCCTCCGACATATAGCCCTTTCCCCAAAACTCCGGCTGCAAATCATAACCGACTTCAGCACAGCTGTTTTCCCGGTTCCAGTTGTGAAATCCGCAGGTGCCGATTTTTTCACCGCTTTCCTTTAAGACCAAAATCCAGCGGTGCAGGGTCCGGGGCTCGGGCTGCGTGAAATAACCGATCAATTCGTCCGCTTCCTGCAAATTTTTATACGGTTCAGCGTCATAAAGATATTCGTTCACAGCGTCGGTGGAAAACTGTTTCAATATAAAATCCCTGTCTCCGGCACTGATATTTTTTAAACACAGACGCTCAGTCTCCAGTTCACGAAAAAGCACGGATTTTCGTCTCCCCCGCTTCGTTTAATTTATTTTTGCTCATCCCGAATAGCCAGACGCTTCCTCACCCACGGCAGCATCAGCCGCTCGCGCGGCATCTGGGGCGGCTCTTTCCAGTTTTCCGGGTTAATTCTCGGCAGCAGCACGAAAACCAACAAGCCGACGCCGATTTCCAGAATAAACGTCAGGAATAACAGCATCTGGACACTGTTAAGCACTAAGCCGAAAATGTTCAACGTGGCGTCTCCGAGTATTTTGACAAATCCGGTTCCGAACAGCATGCTCAGCAGCGCCGACGAATGCACCGCAATCACATAAAACGACATATATGCCGTCCGGTCGGTCTCGGGAAGGTTGATATACGGGAAGTTCGAATAAGTCAGCGTGATAAACAATCCTGTCACGTGCTGCAGCAGACGGACGGTGATAAAAAGCCAGTTTGTGGCGCCGTCGGCGTTATGTACAAAAGTATATAACAGGAAGGTGGGTGCCTGGACAAGCACCCAGATCGCATAGGTCTTGAACCACGACCATCGGGCGATCTGACGTTTGGCGATATTTCGGAACAGAATAAATACGATGAAATAGGCCGCGTTGATGCCGTTGATCAGTGAATAGCTGACCTTAACGTTCTCGATCAGATGTACGTTGATAAACGGAGTTGAAACGTTCGCCGCAAACGTGTAGGCGAACATCACGAGCATCGTCAATATGAATTTTTTATTTTTAAACGGAAGCGTCAGAACCTTCGCGGGACTGATAGATTTAGTCTCGCTGCGCGGATAGGGATATTCTTTGGGCAATGCAAGCATCAGCACATCGAGGAATGCGATGCCGTAAGCGACAAAGCGCAGAATTACGATAATACGCAGCTGTTCGGGACCTCCCGCAGGCAGTGCGTCGGTGATGGCCGAGGAGGTGATCAATATCCCGCCGGTGATGATGTTGTTGATGATATTGGACTGGTTAAAATAATCCGCGCGGATATCTTCGGGCAAAAAGTTGAGGTGCCACACCGAATAACCCTGTGAAAAAATGTTGTTGACGGCGTTTGCGAAAAAAATAATCAGGGCAAAACCCCAGATGCGGGCACCCGGGTCCTGCACCAGTTTGGGCAGCAGCGTCAGTCCGAGGATGTTGATGGTATAATACAGCACACGCCCTCCGGCAAGCACCCACCGGCGTTTCGGAAAACGTTCCAAAACGAGCGGAGAGAGCAGGCAAAATAACGACGCCATATAAGGAACAAACGACAAAATCCCGATATTAACGAGGTTGATTCCGTATCCGACGAGGAATCCGGAATAAAATACACCACCTGAAAGGTTCGCGGCAATACTCGCAATTACCGCTGAAGCGATCATGGCAGTGCGGCCGCGCGCTTTTTCCTCATGCAGATTGAACACGCGGAAAAAGGCCGCGTTTTTTATGACGATTTTCATATTTCTCATGTTGTAAAATCCTTTTAAAAAAGCGAACGCAGTTTTTCCGTTCGCTACCCCTATTTTACATAAATAAACGCCGCTGTCAACAAATTTGTAAAAATTCGTGATATGGGCTGTTTTAAATTGCCTTTTCGGGCCTTTTTTGTTATAATTTCTTACAGAATGCCGAAAAATACGGACTTTCTGCATTGAATCCACACATATAAGCCCATCAATAAAGAAAGAGAAAACATCATGAAACTATATCTTGCCTCGGGCTCCCCGAGAAGACGCGAACTGCTGACTTTGGCGGGCATCCCCTTTGAAGTGCGCCCTTGCAATGACCCGGAGGAGACAGCCGCAGAATCTCCGGTTCATACCGTACTGGACTTATCTTCGCATAAAGCCCGGGCCGTCTTTGAAGACATCAAGTACGGTTCCGAAGAAAGTGGCTTCGCTGTTCTGGGTGCGGACACCATCGTTGTCATTGACGACGAAATCATCGGAAAACCCAAAGACGATGAAGATGCACGGAAGATTTTAAAAAAGCTCTCGGGCCGTACGCATGAGGTTTACACCGGTGTCTGTTTACTGGCACGTAAAAAAGATAAGACCCGCGAAATGGCCTTTTGCGAGCGCACCGCTGTCACGATGTATGAAATCACCGACGCAGAACTTGACGCGTATCTTGCCAGTGGGGAACACATGGATAAAGCCGGTGCATATGCGATACAGGGACTCGCGGTCAAATTCGTACGCAAGGTCACCGGCGATTACAGCAATATCGTCGGCCTTCCCGTCGCCCGGGTTTACCACGAACTCATAAAATTGCGCGTCCTGTAATTCCCGGCGATTCATGCCACGTCGGCAGTTGATTTTATGCGGCTTGAAAAATTCTGCCGTTTATGCTATCCTGTAAAAGGCGCTTTATAGCTTCAGGGAGCGTAAAAGTTTAAAAACGAATTTGCATACCTGAATGCGAAAGGATGGTCATAAAATATGCAAAAGATTTTGACCTTCTGCTCCGGCAAGGGTGGGGTGGGCAAATCAACCGCCGCTGCCTGTGTAGCCGCTTCCATCGTCTGCCGCGGAAAGCGCGTACTTTTGGTCGACGCCGATCAGGGCATTGCCAGCCTGGACATTCTGCTCGGCATGGAAAAGCCGGCTCTGTTTGACATCTGCGATGCCGTCGCCAAACGCTGCGATATTTCGGACGCGGTAATCCCGTGTTCGGGACTCGCGGGCCTCTGCATCGCATCGGCTGCCTTATCTCCTGAGAAATTTTGCTCCGGCGCGGATATCACCCGATTTTGCCGCATTATGGCGGGTCAGTTCGACTTTATCATCATCGACGCCCCCGCCGGTCTCGGCCGCGAATTTGACAGTGCGGTTACGGCGGCAGACGAAGTTGTGATTGTCTCAACACCCGATGACCCGGCGCTTCGTGCGGCGACAAAAACCGGCGCTCTGATTGCAAAAATGGGCAAAAAGAGCCGCTTGCTGCTCAATAAATACGACAGACGGCTCGTTCGGAAAAAAATCGCGCCCTCAATCGATGACTTTGTCGACGCCGTCGGGAGCCAATTGCTCGGTGTGATTCCGTTCGATCAGGAGTTTGCCAAGCTCTCCCGCAAAGGGGTCCTCATGCTGCCGAAATCGGCTGTATCCGTACAGTCATTTTATAACATCGCCGCACGCATCTGCGGGAAATACATACCGCTTACGCGCCTGTAAAAAGGCAGAAAGGAATGTCATGAACATCGCGCTCATTGCCGATAACGATAAAAAAGAGCTTTTAGTGCAATTTTGCACCGCTTACAAGGGGATCCTGACAAAACACGACCTGTGCGCCACAGCCGCAACGGCGAAATTAGTCTCCGAAGGCGCAGGGCTGAAAATCCTTTCATTGATGTCCGGTTCGCAGGGTGGACTTGAGCAAATCGCCGCGCTGGTCAGCTGTGACCGCATCGATATGTTGATTTTTTTCCGCACCCCGAATGAGCAGCGCATGAGCGGTGCCGAATTCAATCTGATGCGGCTCTGTGACGCGCATACGGTGCCGATGGCCACCAACATCGCGACCGCCGAGGTACTCATACACGGCCTTTCGAACGGATGGCTCGACTGGCGCGATATCGTCAATCCTAAGAACTAAAACCATATCATAAAAGTGCACCCTTTTAGTTTTTGAGGTGCCGCCGGGTCGCAAAGACGCCGACCCCTACAGATTTTATAAAAAGGGAAGAACTAAAATGCCTTTAAAATTCCAAAGACCGCGCGGCACGGCGGATTCGCTGCCCGAACAGTCCGCTGTCTACAGCCAAATTGAAGAGATATTTTCAATCGAAGCCAAACTCGCCGGCTTCGGCCGGATTCGCGTTCCGACTTTTGAAAAGACCACTCTGTTTGCGCGCAGTTCCGGCGAGACCTCGGACGTGGTCAGCAAAGAGATGTATACCTTTCAGGACCGCGGCGGCGAGGATTTGACCTTGGCCCCCGAGGGCACGGCCGGCGTTGTACGCGCTTATTTGGAAGACGGCCTTGCCGGGGAGGCATTGCCGCAAAAATTATTCTATTTTACATCATGTTTTCGTTATAACCGCCCGCAGGCTGGCCGTCTGCGTGAATTCCACCAGGTCGGTTTCGAGATTTTCGGCGCGGATTCCTATCTTGCCGAGGCCGAGCTGATTGCGATGATCAGCCGCGCGTTCAAAAAGATCGGCATCGCGGACGCGGTGACGACGAAACTCAATTCCATCGGCTGCAAGGCGTGCAGGGGTGAATATAAAAAAGCGCTGGTCGCTTATTTCGAACAGTACAAAACCACTCTCTGCGAGACCTGCAACGAGCGGCTCTATAAAAACCCGATGCGTATTTTGGACTGCAAATCGCCCGAATGCAAAGCGATTGCAAAAGGCGCGCCTGTCATCACCGATTATCTCTGCGCCGACTGTAAAAAGCACTTCGATGCGCTCTGCGCGTTACTCACCGATCTCGGCGTCAAATACGAGCTCGACACCGGCATCGTGCGCGGCCTCGACTATTATAACGGCCCGGTCTTTGAGTTTGTCACCGACCGACTCGGCGCGCAGGATGCCGTCGGAGGCGGCGGACGCTACGACGGCCTTGTTGAGGAACTCGGCGGTCAGCCGACCCCGGCACTCGGCCTTGCGATGGGCATTGAGCGCATGACTTTGCTCGCTGAAAAATGCGGCTGCGTATTTGATAAACCCTCGGCGGGCAGATTATTGATTATTCCGATCGGAGATGAGACCAGGCCGCGCGCAGCGCGGCTGGCCGACGCGGTCAAGGCCGCCGGAATTTCGTGCCAGACGGAACTCTGCACCCGCAGCCTAAAATCCTCGATGCGTTTTGCCAACAAGGCGGGCTTCGAATTTGCACTGATTTTGGGTGAAGACGAAATGAAAACCGGCAATTTTGTTTTGAAAGATATGAAAAACGATCGCGAGCGATCTGTCGGAAGTGAAGCCGAACTGATTGCGGCGCTGAAAGAATAATTGAATAACGAAAGAGGAATCTCTATGATAAAACGCACCAAATACGCCACCGAAGTCACTAAAGCCGACCTCGGCAAAATCGTTTCGGTCTGCGGTTGGGTGGCAAGACAGCGCAACCTCGGCGGATTGATTTTTGTCGATCTGCGCGACCGCACGGGCATCATTCAGCTGGCTTTCGACGAGGCTACAGACCGTAAAATCTTCGATCTGGCATTTACGCTTCGCAGCGAATTTGTCATCGGCGCAACCGGAACGGTACGCGAGCGCGAGAGCAAAAATTACGACATCCCGACCGGCGAACTCGAGCTTTTTGTGACCGACCTTCAGCTCTTCACCAAAAGCGAAACCCCGCCGTTTGAGATCATCGACAACTGCAACGCCAACGAAGAACTGCGCCTGCGCTACCGTTATCTCGACCTGCGCCGTTCTCCGCTGCAAAAGAACATTCTGACCCGCCACGAACTTGCGCGTGTCACCCGCGAATATTTTTATGAAAACGGCTTTATCGAGATCGAGACCCCGATGATGATCAAATCCACTCCGGAGGGCGCGCGCGACTACATCGTCCCTTCCCGTATTCACCCGGGTAATTTCTATGCGCTTCCCCAGTCCCCGCAGCTTTATAAACAGCTTTTGATGCTCGCCGGTTTCGACCGCTATATTCAGCTGGCCCGCTGTTTCCGCGACGAGGATTTGCGCGCCGACCGCCAACCCGAATTCACTCAGATCGATATCGAGATGTCGTTTGTCGATGTCGACGACATTCTCAAAATGATTGAGGGCTTTATCGAACGGGTCTTTGACCGAATGCTGAACCGCAAAGTGGAGCTTCCGATCCGACGGCTGACTTTTGCCGATGCCATGAACCGTTTCGGCTCGGATAAACCCGACCTGCGCTTCGGCATGGAGATTCAGGATGTCAGCGAACTGGTCAAAAACTGCGGTTTCCCGGTCTTCTCGGATGCGGTAAAAAACGGCGGCAGCGTCCGCTGCATCGCCGCAAAGAACAGCACTTCTGTGCTTACCCGAAAAGAGATCGACAAGCTCACCGAAACCGTGCGCGGCATCGGCGCAAAAGGGCTTGCGTATGTGCGTTGGAGCGAAGATGAACCGACTTGTTCCTTTTCAAAATTCCTTGCCGAGGGTGAGCTTGCGAAACTGCTCTCGGCCGTCGGCTGTGAAAAAGGCGACACCGTTTTATTTGTCGCCGACAAAAACAAAGTGGTTTTGCCGGTGCTGGGCGCACTCCGCAACATCGTGGCAAGACAGCTCAATATCATCCCGAAAGACAGATACGAGCTCCTTTGGGTAGTCGAGATGCCGTTTTTCGAGTTCGATGAGGACAGCGGCGAGTGGGTCGCGATGCACCACCCCTTCACGATGCCGCTTGAGGAATGCATGCCGTATCTCGAGAGCGATCCCGGGAAAGTGCGCGCGAAGTCATATGATCTTGTTCTCAACGGCGTCGAACTGCTCTCCGGCTCGATCCGAATCAACGACCCGGCACTTCAAAAGCGCATGTTCGGGCTGCTCGGTCTGACTCCCGAACAGATCCAGTCCAAATTCGGCTTTTTGGTGGATGCCTACCGCTTCGGCGCACCGCCGCACGGCGGAGTCGGCCTCGGCCTTGACCGGCTTGCGATGCTCATCTGCGGCGCGGATTCGCTGCGCGACGTCCTTGCGTTCCCGAAAGTTCAGAATGCCTCGGAGCTCATGAGCGGCTGTCCGTCCCCGGTCGATCAAAAGCAGTTGGATGAATTGAAAATTAATCTGAATGAATAAATACCCGGCGCACCGCCGGCGGCGCGTCGCCGGTGGCAATACACGAACGAAGCTTGCTGTTTTAGGTGAAAAATTACCCCGTGGCCGGATTCGGGTATGCTATCACCAAAACTCCCGTGCGAAAGGGTGATCTGTAATTGAGCAAGATCGGCGGTTCGATATCCGAATTCGTCAAAAAAGTGGATATGGCGCTGATTTTGCTGTGCGTCGGTTTTTCGGCTTTCGGCGTTGCGGTGATTTACAGCGCGACCCACAATATTTCCACCCGTCATGCAGTGGTTCAGTGCCTCGGCATTCTGATTGGAATTGCGGCGATGATTTTGGTGTCGGTGATCGATTATGAAGCGCTTTTAAAGCTCTGGAAGGTCTATGTCCCGATTTGCGTGCTGCTGATGGTCTTGACCTATATCTGGGGCTACGCGCCTTCCGGCACCAACAACAAGGCCTGGCTGGAACTGCCCGGCGGCCTGCTGCTTCAGCCCTCCGAACTGCTTAAACTTGCGTTCATCTATACGCTTTCATTGCATATTCAGACCCTGGGCGACAAGATCAAGACGGTCAAAGGCGTGCTCAGCCTTGCCGTACATGCCGCCGTCCCGATCGGACTGGTCCTTTTACAGCGCGACTGGGGCTCGATGATGATATTCGTTTTCATTTTCCTGTTCATCACCTTTTCGGCGGGCGTTCAGCTGCGTTATTTTGCGATCGCGCTCGGTGCGGCAGCGGTATCGCTTCCGCTGCTTTGGAATTTTGTACTCAAAACCTATCAGAAGAAACGGATATTGGCGGTCTACTTCCCCGAACTCGACCCTGATTACGACTATATCTACCAGCAGGTCATGGGCAAGCTCTCAATCGGCTCCGGGGGCTTTTTCGGCACCGGCTGGCTCAAAGGCCCGCGCACGCAGGCCTCGCTGGTCCCCGAGCAGCGCAACGATTTCATCATGGCTGCGCTCGGTGAGGAGTTCGGATTTTTCGGCTGCTTAATCGTAATGATCATTCTGTTTGCGATTCTCATGCGGATTCTGAACGCCGCAAAAACATCCCGTGACATCTCCGGAAAGTGTATCTGCGTCGGCGTGTTCGCGATCATTCTGACGCAGACCGTCATCAACGTCGGAATGACGCTCTCGCTCGTCCCGGTCATCGGCGTGACTTTGCCGTTCTTCTCTTCGGGCGGGACCTCAGTCATGGTCAGCTTCATCTCCGTCGGAATGGTGCTCGGCGTCTACAACCGGCGAGAGCGTTATGTATTCTTTGACAAAGTCATTCGATGAACATTCCTTCGATATTTTAGCGACAATACATTTTTCATCAGGAGGAGGGTTATACCATGCGCAAAGACGCTGCCGATAAACTCAACGACGGCATCCGGGAACGGCAGGGCATTGCCCCCGGCGGCATCATCGACTTCGAGGGCATCCAAATTTTAATCTGCTATCTGCTCAAAAACATTCCCGAACCGCTCACCAAGACACAGCTCGACGAGATTCTGCCGGGCAGTGAGCTGGTAAACTACTTTGACTATTCCCAGGCGCTTGACCTGCTTCAGAAAAACGGAAACGTCACCCGCGCAGAAGACGGAAGTTTTTCGATCACCCCGCGCGGCGCAAAGAGCTGCGATATTTTACAGGATTCGCTGCCGGTCTCGATCCGCGACCGGATTCTGGGGCGCGGCATGCGCGTGGTGCACAAGACCGATATGCTCGCCGAGAATGAATTCTCAATCGAGACAGTCGGTGACAACGTCTGTCTCGTCTGCAATATTAAAGACCGCGGCGGCCTGCTGATGTCGGTACACGCGGCAGTCGGCAGCGGCGAACTGGCGGCTTCGCTCGGCCGCCAATTTCTCAAGAACCCCGAATTGCTTTACAACGCGGTCTTCGCGGTTCTCTCCGCCGACCACGGCCAGCTTTCGGCGTTGGCTGAGAAAATGAAATAATTCCTCTTTACGGAGGGGTGCCCCCGTAGGGGGCGGGGTGGTCTAATCAAAATAAAAGCGCCTTTACGGGCGCTTTTTTATATCTTAAATCTCCGTGTATGTCACTGTTCACTGTTAACTGTAAACTGTTAACTTATAATAAAACATTGCGTTTTTCACTTCACCAATTGTCCCACATCGGCCGCCGCCTCGGTACCCTCGGGGAAGAAATAAGCATCGAAAATGGCCTTGGCCACATTGGCGGCCTCGCCGCCATGCCAGCCATGTTCAACCACAATGGCGACTGCGATCTGCGGGTTATCGTAAGGTGCAAAGGCGAGGAACACCGCGTTCGGGGAACCGCTTGCGACTTCGGCAGAACCGGTTTTGCCGCCGACTTTGATCTTATAATCTCCGAAAACACCGGCGCCCGTACCATCGAGGGTCACGCTCAGCATGCCTTGTCTGACATAATTGATATTTTTAGGGTCCAGTTCCACCGTCCCTGCCACTATCGGCTCGTCAGCCAACAGCGTCCGGGTTCCGTCTTTGGAGACCACTTGTTTGACGATACGCGGCTGATAACGGATGCCGCCGGTGCAGATGGTCGCGATGTAGTTGGCCAATTGAAGCGGCGTAAACAGGTTGTCGCTCTGTCCGATGGCGGCCTGCAGTGTATCGCCGGGCACCCATTTCTGGCCGATGGAAGAGCGGTAAGTGACGCCCGCTACGATGCCGGCGCTCTCGGGGAGGCCGATGCCGGTCTTCTCGCCGAGCCCGAACGATTTGGCATAATTCTCGATGACCTGAATCGTGGTCCTGCGGCCCACTTCAAAGAAATAAAAGTTGCAGGAAACCGCGAGCGCATGTTCCAGCGAAATCCACCCGTGTGTCCCCAGGCATTTGGGCTGATAATCTTCGTAGTAGGTGTAAATATGGGTGCAGTCGATCTGGGTGCCCGGCGTGATGGTGCCGGTCTCAAGCGCCGCAAGCGACACCAGCGGCTTGTAGGTCGAGCCGGGCGGATAAACGCCCTGAAAGGCGCGGTTAAAAAGCGGCTGATTAACCGTATTCAAAACCGCATCATAGTCTTTGAGCAGGTCATTGATGCTGTAGGTCGGATAGTTGGCCGCAGCCAACACATCTCCGGTGCCGATCTCGATCACGACCGCAGCACCCGCGTCGGCGTCGGCGCCCTGATTGTCGCCGTAATTCCCCTTTTCGGCAATCTTCTTGATGGTCTCAGCCAGCGAGTCCTGCGCCGCCTTCTGCAGATTACTGTCGATGGTCAGGACCACGGTTGCCCCGGGAATGGGGGCCCTGGCTTTTGTCACTGCCGTCTCCGGGTCGTCGGAGTTGGTGACGGTTGTTCCGTTCGTTCCTCGCAGATAGCTCTCCGTCATTTTCTCCACGCCGCTCTTTCCGACCTGGTCGTCGAGTGAATAACCCTGTGTTTTAAGCTCACTGTATTCCTCGGCATAGATCGGGCCGGTATAGCCGATGACATGGGCGGCGATATCGGGCATGTAATAAGTGCGTTCGGGTACCGCGGCGATATAAATTCCCGGCAATAATTCATTCTGCTCCTTGACTGCCGTAATCGTCGCCATCGAAACATTTTTCGCAATCGAAATCTGCTTATAAGAGGAAAACCCGCCGATCTCCATCTCATAACGAACACCCATGACCGTGCGCGCATCGGCTGCGGAGAGTCCGGTCAGATCATATCGCCCGGCCAGCGCGTCAAAACAGTTCTGCGCCGTGGCGTAGGGCTGTTTGTTTAAAAATTCCTTTAATTTGGCGACATCGTCGTCCCGGTCGGGCATAAACTGCGGATTCGCAAAATCCCCGTTCAGGGGCAAGCTCTCGGAAAGTATTTCGTTGTTGTCCGCAAGGAGTTTACAAAGCCGAAGAATGACTTCGATGCGCTTTTCTCCGTCGCTGCCCGACGGAAAACTCCCGCGCCGGATGATTACCGAATAGCTCATGCTGTTTCCGGCGATGATCCTGCCGTAACGGTCGGTGATCTCGCCGCGCGCGGCTTCGACGCTGATGGTTTTTTCCTCGCTCTGTTTGGCTTGCGCCGCGATGACGTCGGTCTCGATGATCTGGAACTGCGCAAACCGCCCCGCAAGGACCGCGAAAAGCACCACCGTGACGGTGATGATCGCGATCATGCGTATGTTTGCGGTTTTTTTGCCCATATAGAAACCTCATCCCGATCCGGATGTTTTATCCGGTTCTGCAAAGCTGAATTTGTGCCCTTCTGCCGACACGAAAAGAATAAAAACCCCGTCCGGGAGATAAAATACTTCCCGATTTAATCGCTCAGCCGGTCATAACGGGTTTTGATCCAGACGACCAGCCAATAAAGCGGTGCGATAAACAAAACAGTGTATAAAATTGAGGGGAGAGTGCGCGACCAAAGCGAAAACGCGGTTCTGTCGATTCCGGCAAGCCAAACAAACAGCACCCATTCGAAAAATTTGATTAAAACTGTTGCTGCGGTCCCCAATAAAAGCGCGGTCGCAAGATTGTTTCGCATTACGGTTCGAATCAGAACACCGGTAAAAAAACAAAAAATGACCATCGCGAGCGGAAAATATCCGGCCGTTCCCATATGGATGATATCGAAAAAAATTCCGCACCCGAGTCCGAAATAGGCGCCTTTGAACGGCCCTTCGCAGATAGCGGCCAACAGCGCCCAAACGAGCAGAAAATTCGGCCTTGCGCCGTATATCGCGGGCAAAAACCCCGCGCTTTGAATCAAAAAGAACAAAAATCCGAGTCCGCAGTACCAGAGCCACTTGAATAATCCGGTGCGCGTCGAAAACCCCTGTTCCATCGCAATTACCTCGAAGCCGTGCCGGAGGAGGTTTGTCCCGGAGACGTTTGTCCGGAGACCGGATTTTGTGAGGCTGTTACGGAGGAATTCGTCGGCCCGGCTTCGGGATTGAAGCCGACGACGACAAGAACGTCCTTCAGTTTCGAAAAATCGGCCGACGGCGTCAATACTGCATCCATGGCAAGCCCCTGATCGTCCGCGACGACCCGCTGCACGACTCCCGCGACAAAACCCTGCGGAAAGATACCGCCGAGTCCGGAGGTTACAACGATATTGCCGACCGCAATCAAACTGCCTTTCGGTAAGTACGCGAGCTTAAACAACCCCTGCGCTGCGAGTGCGCTGTCGCCGGTCAGAACGCCGAAATCGCCTGAGACGATGTCGTATCCGCCGATATTGCAATCGGGTGAGAGCAGGGTGGTAACCTTGCTGTGGTTATAGGAGACCTCGCTGACATACCCGACGACGCCCGCCGTCGTGACGACGGCGTCTTTTTCCTTGATGCCGTCTTTGCTGCCTTTATTGATGGTAAACGTCCCGTAATATTCTCCGCCGTCGCCGCTGATGACGGTTGCGCCGGTCATCTTCAACTCCGGCCGCTGTTCGGTGATGCCCACGATCTGTCGCAGTTGATCGTTTTCACGCTTCAGTTCATCATAATCGGCAAGCTGCTGCTGCAATTGCGCAACCTGCGCTTTTAGTGCCTCGTTTTCTGCCGCGGTTGCGGTTTTATCGGAGAAATAGACACCGAGTCCGGAGAATCCGCCTTTGAGTGCCGAGGCGAAATTTTGAAACGGAGATGTCAGGTTTCCGAGCCAGTCGGACGGCAAAGGAAGATTGCGGCCGCTCGCGGCGCTCCCGATCAAAAGACCGGCAATCACCACGACGATCGCAACCAGAATTTTAAACGCTCTTCCCTTGAAAAACTCCTTCATCCTCGGCTCTCCAATCCGGCTGGGACAGGTCGTTTAACGCAGCCGCGAACTGCGGGTGTCGGAAATATGCTCGTAATATTCCAGCGCTTTCCCCGCGCCCTCCGCCACACAGTCGAGCGGGTGCTCTGCGATATGAACCGGAATTCCGGTGTCCATGTTGATAAACTTGTCGATGCCGCGCAGCAAAGCGCCGCCCCCGGTCAGCATCATGCCGCTGTCGATGATGTCCGAAGCGAGTTCCGGCGGGGTGACTTCAAGGGTCGACCGGATCGTCTCGAGGACGGCAGCCAGCGGTTCGGAAAGCGCCTCGCGCACTTCCACCGCGGTGATCGTAATATTCTTGGGCAGCCCGTCCAACAGGTTGCGCCCTTTGATATCCATGCTTCCGCTCTCCTCTACCGGAAATGCGGAGCCGATTTTGATCTTGATGTCTTCGGCGGTACGCTCACCGATCAGAAGGTTGTATTTTTTCTTGATATACGACACGATCGCGTCATCGAACGCGTCTCCTGCGATCCGGACCGATTTGGCGGTGACGATGCCGTTCAGGGAGATCACGGCAACCTCGGTCGTGCCGCCGCCGATGTCGACAACCATGCTTCCGACCGGCTCGTCGATGGGAAGGCCTGCTCCGATAGCAGCTGCCATCGGCTCTTCGATGACCTTGGCTTCTTTTGCGCCCGCCTTCAGCGTCGCTTCATGCACACTGCGCCATTCGACCTCGGTCACGCCGGAAGGTACGCAGACCATCACGCGCGGACGGCTCCAGAAACCGCTGCCCGAGACTGCGCGGATAAAGTGCTGAAGCATGCTCGCGGTCACGTCGAAGTCCGCGATGACGCCGCCCTTGAGCGGGCGGATCGCCTCGATGGAGCCGGGCGTTCTTCCGATCATCTCTTTTGCCGCGGTACCGACTGCTTTCACCTCATCGGTGCGCACGTCGAGCGCGATGACCGACGGCTCACGCAGCACGATTCCCTTGCCCCGGACGTGTACCAGCGTGTTTGCGGTGCCGAGATCGATGCCGATATCCTTTGTAAACATTGTTTTCTCTCCCTTTATTGATCAAAAAATCGGAAATAGAATATTCCTGATATATTATAGTACATTCGACTTGTTTTAACAAGAGTTTTGCCCGGTGCCTGCATACTGAACCCGGGTTAATTCTGACTGACTTTCATTTTCAAATACGCGGTGATGAATCCGTCGAGCTCGCCGTCCATGACCGCGTTGATGTTGCCCATCTCGAAATCGGTGCGGTGATCTTTGACCATCGTGTAGGGCATGAAGACGTAGGAGCGGATCTGGCTGCCCCAGGCGATTTCCTTCTGAACCCCCTTGATGTCGGCGATGTTTTCAAGGTGCTGTTTTTCTGCGATGTCCACGAGCTTGGAACGCAGCATTTTCATGGCCGTGTCGCGGTTTTGGTATTGACTGCGTTCGGTCTGGCAGGAGACGACGATTCCGGTCGGAATGTGGGTGATGCGAATCGCCGACTCGGTTTTGTTGACGTGCTGACCGCCCGCGCCGCTGCTTCGGTAGGTATCGACCTTTAAGTCCTCGTCTCGAATTTCCACGTCGAGATCATCCGAAATTTCGGGCACAACCTCAATCGCTGCGAAGGAAGTATGTCTTCTTCCGGAGGCGTCAAACGGCGAGCAGCGTACCAGCCGGTGCACGCCGGATTCGGACTTGAGATATCCGAATACGTTTTCGCCGGTGATCAGAATCGAGGCGCTCTTGATTCCGGCTTCTTCTCCGTCCTGATAATCGAGAATCTGATATTTATAACCGTGCCGCTCGGTCCAGCGGGTGTACATGCGGTAGAGCATCTGCGCCCAGTCGTTGGACTCGGTGCCGCCCGCGCCGGGGTGGAAGGTCAGAATCGCGTTGCTGTTGTCGTATTTACCCGAGAGAAGCAGCGTGAGTTTTTTCTCTTCCAATTTCTTTTCATACGCCTCGACAGCGGCCTTGACCTCATCGAGCATAGACAGATCCTCGGTCTCATTGCAGATCTGCGCCAGCGCGACGCAGTCTTCGTAATCGTTTTTGAGCTTGTCACAGGAAGCAAGTTTTGATTTTATCCCGCCGATTTTTTTCATCAGTACCTGAAGACCGGCGACATCGCTCCAGTATTTTTCGTCATGAGTCTGCTGTTCCAATTCGGCCAGTTCCGCCTTGAGCTTTTCATAACGGACCGCTTCAAGGTATTCGGTCAATTCCGGCTTTTTGTTTCGTAACAGAAGTAAAATTTCTTCATATTGCAGCATTTGTTTCAATCCTTTCGGTATTGCGATTTCTATTTTTGTTGTTTTAAATATTGTTTCTGCGTGCGTTTTTGTCTCATTCATGTTAAATATTATACCGCTTTGCCTCTGGACATCCGCTTATCGCCCATGATATAATGAAGGCAATTAAGGGGGCATCATCATGGAAAAGGGCCGTTTTTTCGCACTTTTATCCCGTATGAAATACATCGGCCGCTGGGGTCTGATGCGAGGAACGCGAACCGAAAACCTCTGCGAGCACTCGCTTGAGACCGTGTACATCGCTCACGCGCTGGCCGAGATTCATAATACGCTGGGCGAAAATCCGGTTGACGTGAAAAAAGCGGTGCTGTACGCCGCCTACCACGATGCGCAGGAAGTCTTTACGGGCGATCTTCCGACGCCGGTGAAATACCGAAATCCCGAAATCCGCAGCGCTTATAAAGCGGTGGAGCATGCGGCGTCCGAACGGCTTCTCAATTCGCTTCCCGACGACCTCCGGTCTTCCTACGAGCCGTTTTTGCACCCGGACCCAAGCTGTTTAGAGTGGAAACTCGTCAAAGCGGCGGACAAGCTCTCAGGCCTGATCAAATGCCGCGAGGAACTCTCTTTCGGCAACCGCGAATTTGCTGCCGCGGAGAAGGCGCAGCTTGCGGCGATCAAGGAATTAAACTTGCCGGCAGCGGAGCTCTTCGTGAAAAAATACCTGTCGTTTTACGCCGAATCGCTCGACGATCTGCTCGAGACCTGAATTCAAAACCGTTTCAAGACATGCCTCGAGGGCTGATGGTCTCCATCAGCCCTCGTGAATTTCTGTCGTCAGAGTCCCGGCTCGGGTGCGGGATTGCCGAACATGGCGCGGAATTCGTCGCCGGAGATCTTCTCGTCAATTAACAGCCGTTCGGCCACACGGTTGAGAACATCTGTATGCTCGGACAAAATTTCTTTCGCACGGTTGTAGCAGCGGTTGATAATGCCGTGAATCTCCTCGTCGATCTGAGCCGCAATGGCTTCGGAGACGTTTTGGGTATGGGTGAAGTCTCGGCCCAAAAACACCTCTTCGCCGGAATCGAAACAGACCGTGCCGAGTTTTTCCGAGAAGCCGTATTTGGTGACCATGTCCCGGGCGATATGCGTCGCGCGCTGAATATCGTTCGATGCGCCGGTTGAGATGTCGTCGAGCATCAGTGCTTCTGCCACACGGCCGCCGAGCAGTGATGTCACATCGTCGGTCATCTCGCTTTTGGTGAGTTGGCTCTTGTCTTCTGCCGGAAGATAGGAGGTATATCCGCCCGCCATCCCGCGAGGGATGATTGAAATTTCATGCACGGGGTCTTGGTTAGGCAGGAAATAGCTGACGATGGCGTGACCGCCCTCGTGATAAGCCGTCAGTTTGCGGTCCTTTTCGGTGACTTTGCGGCTGCGTTTTTCGGGGCCCATCATTACCTTGTTCTTGGCATCTTCGATGTCGTCGTTGGTGATGGCCTTGTGCTTTCTGCGGGCAGCCAGCAGCGCCGACTCGTTCAGGATGTTTTCAAGATCGGCGGGCGAGAACCCGACAGTGGTCTTTGCGATATTTTCGAGGTTGACGTCGGCCGCAAGGGGTTTGTTTTTGGCATGAACTTTTAAAACCGCTTCTCTGCCCACGACGTCGGGCATATTGATCACGATCTGCCGGTCAAAACGACCTGCGCGCAGCAGTGCCGGGTCCAAAACATCCGGACGGTTGGTTGCCGCGATAATCACAACGCCCTCGTTGATGCCGAAGCCGTCCATCTCGACGAGAATTTGGTTGAGTGTCTGTTCGCGTTCGTCATGGCCGCCGCCGAGACCTGCGCCCCTGCGTCTGCCGACCGCGTCGATCTCATCGATAAAAATAATGCAAGGAAGGTTTTTCTTGGCCTGCTCGAACAGGTCGCGCACACGCGACGCGCCCATACCGACATACATCTCGACGAAGTCGGAGCCGGATACCGCGAAGAACTGAACCCCCGCTTCACCCGCGACAGCTCTTGCAAGCAGCGTTTTACCGGTGCCCGGAGGCCCGACGAGCAAAACGCCCTTTGGCACTCTTGCGCCGAGCGCGGTATACTGGCCGGGGTTTTTGAGGAATTCGACCACCTCGGTCAGTTCCTCTTTTTCCTCGTCCGCGCCCGCAACGTCGTCGAAAGTGACCTTGCGTTTTTCGTCGGACGCTGTCTTATATCTGGCCTTGCCGAAATTGGCGATTTTCCGTCCGTCGCCGCCCTGTTGGCGCATCATGAAATAATAAAATGCGAACATCGCACCGATGAGCAGGACATACGGAATCATCGAGACCCACCACGCGGTTTGAGCCGCCGGCGTATAGTCGAACAAAACCGGGTTTTTCGCGCCCTCGGTGGTTGCGTTGTATTCGATGGCATCGGCTCGGTACTGCGCCGTGTCTTCCAAAAACAGCGTGATGCTCGGGACCTTGTAGGTAATCGGTTCCTTGGGTTTGTCTTTCAGGGTGACGACCAATTCGCCGGTTCCGAAGTCCAGCGTGTGTGAGGCGACCTGATCGTTCTGAAAATAATTGAGTATCTGTGAATAAGTGGTCTTCTCCTGATTGCCGAGTCCGTTGACCATCCATGAAATCATCAGAAGAATCCCGAGGCAGACGGCTCCGTAAAGGAAAATCCGTTTGAATTTGGTCATTGTCTGTTCCGTGCCTTTCCGGCAGTGCCGAATCAATAAATTGCAACACTTGCGGTTACACCGTAAGATAGTATGTCTCCGGGAAGCGGTCTCTATCAGAGATTATTTTTCGTAAACCGAGGGCTTCAAAATCCCGATGTAGGGCAGATTGCGGTATTTTTCATCATAATCGAGCCCGTAACCGACGACGAATTCGTCCGGAACGGTGAAGCCGACATAATCTGCCTTGATGTCGGCCTGTCTGCGCTCGGGTTTATCGAGCAGCGCGCAGATTTTAATGGTCTTTGGCCCGCGCAGCGCGAGGGTCTTTTTGAGATAGGAGAGGGTCATTCCGCTGTCTAAAATATCCTCGATGATCAGCAGGTCGAAATTTTTAAGCTCGAGGTTCAGATCTTTGATGATCTTGACGACACCGGAGGTCTTCACCCCGGAGCCGTAGCTGGACACGCACATAAAATCGATGGAGCAGGGGATGTCGATATTGCGCATCAGATCGGCCATGAACACGACCGCGCCTTTGAGCACGCTGACAAGCAGCAGATTTTTTCCGCGGTATTCCTCGCTGATCTGAGCGCCCAGTTCGGCGACCCGTTTCGCAATTTGTTCCTCGCTGAGGAGAATGTTTTTAATGTCGTTTTTCAAAAGGCCTGTCTCCTTTTTGAAGAATTTAACCGATCTCGACGGACATTGCCGTACAGCCCGTAACGACCGTATATCGCTCGTCCGTGCCGAATCGCTCGACAAACACCGGCCCGTTGTCGTCTGCGATGACGATCAGTCGGTTTCGCATCGAAATCGGAACTCCGTACTCGTTGTACCATTTTTTCAGCGGTTTCCCGATGCCGTTCGAGCGGAAATAATCTCCGGGCATACGGCTTCGGGCCACGAGCTGTCCTGTTATTTTATCACAATTCAGTGAAGAAATAAAGTGCAAATTGTTGTTTTTTTCTTCGTTTTGGCAGATTTTAAGGGTGATTCTGCGTCCGTTGATCCAATTCTCGCCCACCCCGAGGACAGTCGGTACCATCTCGTGCACCTCTTCGCCGGAAGTCAGCAGTCCCTTGCAGGCGTTCAGCCGGATGCCGCAGAGCGTGCGATGGCCGCCGCCGGACTTGATCAGCCGTTCGGCCTCAATGATGTCTTTATAGGTCGGCGACGCCCCTTTTTGCGTAAACCACATTGCAATCGCACGGGTCCGCACCGGAACGCCTGCCGCCGACAAAATCGCACAGCTTGTCCCTGCTTGATTTTTCGCCTCAGCAAGCAGCGCCTCCGCTGCCGCAGAGAGATAATCATCATCTTCCCTCAAAAGCTGCGCAGTGCGCGCCGCGCATTCGACCGCCGCCGGGTTTAAAGATGTGAGTACCGGCAGAACCTTGTGACGGATGACGTTTCGCGAGCAGTCATCGGTCAGATTCGTGCTGTCGATGACATATAAAATGTGATTTTCCTTGCAGTAATTCAAAATTTCAGCCCGGGAACAACAGAGCAGGGGCCTCGCGATGTTGTCGCGGCGCGGCGGAATGCCGCCTGCGCCCTTCAGCCCGCTGCCCCGAATGATATTCAATAACATGGTCTCCAAATTGTCGTCGCTGTTATGCGCGGTCAAAATCAATGAATGATCTTTTTCTGCTTCTTGTGCTAAAAACCGATAGCGCAGTTCGCGTGCCGCGGCTTCGAGCGAAAGCCCTTTTTCCTTTGCGAGCGCCCGCGTATCGCCCTCTCCGAGCGTGAATTCCACGCCTTTTCTTTGGCAGATCACGCGGCAAAATTCCGCGTCCCTTCGGGCCTCGTCCCCGCGCAGTCCGTGATTAAAATGCGCAGCCCGAACCGCGCCGCCGTGCTCTGCGGCATACTTACAGATAAAATCCAGCAGCGCAGACGAATCCGCGCCGCCGGAGAAAGCAGCCAAAAATCGGTCGTATTGGGCAAAAAGCCCGTTTTTTTCGATGAATCCCGTGATTTTTTGAATCATTGCTGCGGTTGATTACTCTCAAAAGCCGCCGAGACGAATTTCGTGATTTTGCTCTGGTAATACAGGTTGATCGTGCTGGTCGGGCCGTGCCGGTTCTTGCCGATGATGCATTCGGCCTGATTGCCGGACTCAGCTAACGGATCGTAATAATCTTCGCGGTATAAAAACATGACTACGTCGGCGTCCTGCTCGATCGAGCCGGACTCGCGCAAGTCGGAGAGCACCGGGCGGCGGTTCTTTGCGCCGCGCTGTTCGGTTCCGCGTGACAGCTGCGAAATCAAAATGACCGGAACGTTCAGCTCTTTTGCCATCACTTTGGTGGCGCGGGTCATCTCACTGACTTCGACTACGCGGTTTTCAATGCGCCGCCCGCTCTGCATCAGCTGCAGATAATCGATGATCACCAGCGCCAGATCCGGAATTCTGCGCAGCCGCGCTTTGATCTCGCTGATCGTGATGCCGGCGGTATCGTCGATGAAAAACGGCATTTTTGCCAACACGCCCGCAGCGGCGGCAAAGCTTGTCCACTCGTCCCCCGAGAGCTGGCCGGTCAGGATCGACGAAAGCGGTAAATTTGCCTCCGCGGCGATCATGCGCTGTACAATCTGTTCTTTGCTCATCTCCAGCGAGAAAACGCAGACCGCGCCTTCTCCCGAAGCCGCGATGTTCTGTCCGATATTGATCGCAAACGCCGATTTGCCGACGCCCGGGCGGGCCGCAAGCACGACCATATCCGATTTGTTGAGTCCTGACAACGCCCGGTCCAGATCGCCGTAGCCGGTCGCGATGCCGCGGATGCTCTTTTTGAGCTTTGCGCGCTGGTCAATCTCGTCGAAAACGTCGGTTAAAATGTTCTTGACCGGTACAAGGCCTTTGTAGTCGCGGCCCTGCCGGATATCGTAAATGCGCTGTTCGGCGCGCTCCAGGACGAAATCGGCCTCCTCGGTGCCCGAAGAAATGCTGTCGATGGTATCTTTCGAGGCCGCATACAGCGTACGCATGTAATATTTGTCGAGGACGATCTTGATATAGGCCGTCACATTGGACAGTGTCGGCACGATGCTGCATATTTTCAGTAAGTACTCCTTGAGCTCCTCATTGGCCATGTCGGTCTCGCCCGACAGGGCGTTCAGCACGATGATAAAATCGGGTTTTTTGGCGGTCTCAAAGGCATCCTTAATCTCGTTGTAAATCTTACGGTGCAGCGGATAATAAAAATGTTCCTCACGCAGCCGTTCGAGCACCGTCGTCAGGCATCCGTCGTCGAGCAGAGCACTGCCCAGCACCGCTTGTTCGGCTTCGATGCTGTATGGCATGCCCGGCACAATTTCGATCTGATAAAAATTTTGTTTTGCCGCTGACGATGCAGAATATTCCGCGGAACTCATGAATCCGCCCGCCCTTTCGTCCGGATTACTTCTCTTCCTGCTTGGTCACTTTCAGATTGACGGTCACCGCCACCTCGGGATGCAGCTTGATGCTTGCCGCATAATCGCCGTAAGTCTTGATCTCGGGGATCGTAATCCGCTTTTTGTCAACCTCAATGCCGGTCGCCGCGGAAATCGCCTGCGCGACCTCAGCGGAAGTGACCGCGCCGAACAACTTGTTTGTGCCGCCGCGCGCTTTGATCTCAACAGTCACACCGTCGAGTTTTGCGCCGTGATCGATTGCCGCCTGGCGCTGTTCTTTGGCATGATGTTCGAGCGACGCCGTCTTTGCGGCGACTTCCTTTAAAATCTCGGCGGTGGCCTCGATCGCCATGCCCTTCGGTATCAAAAAATTGCGCGCGTAGCCGTCTTTTGCGTTGATGATTTCGCCGGCTTTTCCGACGCTCTTGACGTCGACTTTCAACATGACTTTCATGTACTCTTCCCCTTTCAAACTCGCCTGCGGTCAGTTTTGGGTCTCGTTCTCTTCTGTGTCTGTATCCGTTTCGTTCCCGGTATAAGCCCCGATTACCCGTTCGAGACGCCTGAATGCGGCATACCGCCCGACACCCGGAAGCTGTGCCGCCGCCATGACGGAGTTCCCTCCGCCGCCCAACTGCTCCATGATCTCCGCGACATCGAGCCGCCCGTCGGAACGAGCCGAAATGCAGGCTTCACCTTCGCCTCTGTAGACGACAAAAGACGCCTTGACGCCCTTGATCGTCAGCAATTCGTTGGCGGCCTGAGGGGCCAAAACGCGGATTCCGGGCTTATTTATGCCCGCAACCGCGATTGCGCAGCCTTTTAACATCTTCGCCGAGAGCACCAGTTTCGTGCGTTGGCGGTAATGATCCAAACTGCAGCCGAATAAGTTTCGGGTATCGGTGATATCTGCGCCCATCGCGAACAGGGAACCGGCTACGAAAAAGGTTTTCGGCGTGGTCTTCTGGGTAAAATTGCGTGTATCCAGCATAATTCCTGCAGCAAGCGCCTCACATAATACCGTCGAGGGCGTCATCTCGGAATAGGAAATCAGTTCCGCGGCCATTTCGCAGGTCGAAGAAGCGCGTTCGTTATGGATAAACAGACCCTCATAATCGGTCAGATCGCTGCGCAGCTGGTGGTGGTCGACGATGACCGTGCGCTCGCAGATTTCAAATAGGAACGGGCATTCGAGCAGGGAAGCCCTGTTGGTGTCGGTGATCACCGAAAGGACGTCGGCTTTCGCAAGCTCTCCGGCTTGTTCCGGCGAAATGAAAACCTCGCTTTGCTCGGCTTTTTGGATTTTATCGATCAGCGGAACGGCAAGGTTTGTCTCGGTGTTGACGACAATGCGGGCGGTTTTTCCCATCTCCCGCACAAGAGAGTAAATGCCGTAGGCGGAGCCGAGCGTGTCGAAATCGGAGTTTTTATGTCCGCTGACGATCACGGAGTCGGATTCGAGAACCAGCTGTTTCAAGAGGAAAAAAGATTCTTTGCTGCAGCCTGCGATCTCCAATCGGACACCTCCTTGTCTTTTACGTCTTATATGGACATCGCCATGATGATCGGCACCACAATCGGGCTTCGCTTCATGGAGAAATAGATGCGCTTGGAAAGGGCTTCTTTGATTTCATTGCGGTAGATGTTGATGTCATTGACATCGCGTTTAGCGAGTTCTTCGATGATCCGGACCGCCTCGGCGCGCAGAGTTTCGAGCAGCTGTTCGGACTCCTTGACAAAGACGAAACCCCTTGAAGTAATCTCGGGCCCGACGACAAGCCGCGGGTTCATTATATCAATTACGGCAGCCACCGTCAAGATACCGTCCTGCGACAGCAGACGCCGGTCGCGCAGCACAACCGATCCGACGTCGCCGACACCGAGGCCGTCGACATAGACCCTTCCGGCCGGGACGCTTCCGACGACCGAGATGCCGTTTTTTCCCGCCTCGATGATCGCGCCGTTTTCGCCGAGCAGAATGTTTTTGCGCGCAATACCGACCGTCTCGGCGGTTTCCGCATGTTTTTTCAAATGTTTGTATTCGCCGTGCACCGGCATAAAGTAAGCCGGTTTTGCCAGCGAGATGATCATTTTCTGTTCTTCCTGGCAGGCGTGGCCGGAGACGTGGACGTCGTACATGCGCTCGTAAATCACTTCCGCGCCGAGTTTTAAAAGCCGGTTGACGATCTTGGTGACCATGCGCTCGTTGCCCGGAATCGGAGTCGCCGAGATGATGATGAAATCACCCGAATCGACCTCGACTTTGCGGTGGTCCGAAAAAGCCATGCGTGACAGCGCGGACATCGGTTCGCCCTGGCTTCCGGTGGTGATTAACACCAGCTGTTCCGGCAGGTAGTTGTTGAGTTCTTCGATATCAACCAACAGCCCGTCGGGGATTTTCAGATACCCGAGCTCCGTCGCAATCGAAAAAGTATTGATCATGCTTCTTCCGCTGACGGCGACCTTCCTTCCGAAGGCTTCCGCCTTGTCGACGATCTGTTGGACGCGATGAATATTCGATGCGAACGTCGCGATGATGATGCGCTTTTTCTCCGCGCGCTCAAACAGGCCGTCGAACGACTGGCCGACCGTGCGCTCGGAAGCAGTATAACCCGGCCGCTCGGAGTTGGTCGAGTCGGATAAAAGCAGCAAAACGCCCGCCTTGCCGAGTTCGGCAATGCGCGGAAGATCGATCATCGGGCCGATGATCGGGCTCATATCGATTTTGAAGTCTCCGGTGTGAATGATGACACCGGCCGGGGTGTAGATCGCAAGCGCGACCGCGTCCGGAATCGAGTGATTCGAAGCGATAAACTCAACTGAAATCTGGCCGAAACTCACGACGTCGCCGGGCGCGACAACACCGAACAACCGTGCGCGCTCAGGGATTCCGTGCTCACGCATCTTACCGTTAACGAGGCCGATGGTCAGTTTGGTGCCGAACACCGGCACGGCGTAATCCTTGAGCAAAAACGGCAGACAGCCGATGTGGTCCTCGTGCCCGTGCGTGATGACCACGCCGCGCAGTTTATCCTTGATCTGATCGATATAGGTCATATCGGGGATGACGACATCGACGCCGAAAAGCTCATCATCGTTCGGGAACGCCTGTCCGCAGTCGATCATGATGGCTTCGTCGCCGTATTCGATGATCGTCATGTTTTTGCCGATCTCCTCGAGACCGCCGAGCGGGATGATGCGCACCGAAGCCGCCTCGGGGTCGCGTTCGTAATGAAGCTGGCTTCTCGGGAATTTTTTGATTTTATTTTGTCCGACCGATTGCCTGACATCCCTGTCGGATGCAGGGTGCGTAAATTTCGGATGGATTTCCTCTTCTTCATCCGGCAAAGAGGGAGACGGAGCCGGCGTCTTGCGGGATGTCTCTTTGACAGGTTCCTCCGGGACCCGATTTTTCGGCGGGCGGCCCCGGTGCCTCGGCTGCTCGGGATTTTGCGCGGACAGACCGGTATTCTCACGCTCGAACTGCGCGCCCGCAAGCGTGTCATGAATTACCGGCTTTTCGGCAATGTTCTCTTTTTCTCGAACCATTTTAAATTATCCTTTCGCGTTGGGATGCAACGAATCAATCTATATAATGCGGCTCTTGCCTGGCCGCATAATACCAAAACTGCGCAAATACGCCAATTCAAACCACCCTTGTGGAAGTTTCGGTCGGACAAATTTTAATTCTGTCTCGCGCGATAATATTTTACACGACCGCAAAGCGATTGTCAAGCAATTTTTCTTGACATTTTTCGCGGCCCTGTTATAATTTTTTTATTGTTTATTTCCGGAAGAAGGGCAACGATGGGACTTCAAAAAATCTCTTTGGAACAGAGCCGGCTTTTGAGAACGCTTGCGCCCTTCTTTTTTGCCGGAACCCTGTTATCTCCGGCTTTGCTCGCTTTCGACCCGTCGCTGGCCGGCTCGCTTGCGATGCAGATGGGAGGCACCAGCGAGATTGTCGGTTTTCAGAGCGTGGCAGTCTCGGTCTCGGCGCTTGCGGCGCTTGCGACCCCGTTTTTGATCACCCGCTTGAAATCTGCGAAAAAGACCGTTTTGCTCGGATGCCTCGGCATCCTTTTGACCATCCTGCTGTCAGGAGCAGTCACGGCTTTTTGTTTCAACGTGACCGGCGCATGGCTGCTCAATATCCTGATTTTTGTCTACGGCTTATTCTATGCGGGTTTTGTCAGCACCGGAACCGCCGCGCTGACCAAAGCCAACATCCCCTCCTCGGCGTTCACCTTTTTCAGTCCCGTGCAGGTCGCTTCGGCGTTTTTGCTCTCGGCCGCGATGACCTGGACGATGAAACTGATGATCAACGACGGCGGAATGAGCGGACAACTCACTCATCTGGTCATATATGGCGTTTCGGGGGCAATGTTCGCGTCGATATGGGGCATTTACGCCTTTTCACATCTCAGGGACGGTGCGCAGCAGGCCCAAAATGCCCCTGCGGTTTCAAAACAATACCTTGTTGAATTCAAATCCGCTTTCAAAACCAAAAAGGCGTTTCTCTTCTCGGTCTGCACTCTGTTATTCGTAGTGCTCTGGACCTCGCGCGGGCTGTACGTCAGCATCGGTTACGAAACCGATTTTGAAGCCATGACGGAGATGTATCAAAGCGCCGTCACGATTTCGATGATCGTCAAAGCCGCAGCCTTTTTTCTTTTCGGATTTGCTGCAAAACGCTGGGGCAACCGCGCCGTGCTGACTCTTATGGCCGGATTATATGTGCTATTGCCGCTTTTTGCTCTGTTGCTGCCCTTCAGTGCCTATTCTGTCGTAATTGTGCTCGCTAATGCAACAACGATGTCCTGTGTTTTTCTGGTAAATCAGCTTTTTGCCGATTCCGGAGAAGAAAATTATCCGGTTCGCTATATCTTTTTGACGCTGCTTCCGCTGCCCGTCTCGCTGGTAATGCCCGCCGCCGGCAAAATCGCCGAGGCCTCGCCCCGCATTTTTCAATATATCCTTCTCGCGCTGTCCGCATTATTGTTTGTCTTGATGCTTCTCGACTTCTTCCGCGACCGAAAAGAGCACTTCGGCGTCCCTTATCACAAACGCCCGATTCAATAACAGATTTTTTTGCAGGGGTCGGCGTCCTTGCGGTTCATATTCTCGGAAATTCTCAAATCTGAATTCTTAATTTGAATTCGAAAATTTTTAAATTAGTGAATAGCGCTATTCACTCTTCTCTTTTACTTTTTCAGCTGTATACCCGCTGCCGCAGAAAGGAGCCTCCCATGAACGAAAGAGAACGCATCTTATCCCTGCTTTCCGGAAAACAGCCCGACCGGGTGCCCTGGTTCGGGGATCTGTCCTACTGGACGATCTATCTCAGGGCTTCCGGCAATATGCCCGTCCGATACGGCAAAGAGGATTACGCCCTCCACCGCGACCTCGGTGTCGGTTTTTATCTGCAGGGCTATTTCCCGTTTAAAGAAGTGCGTAAAAATTATATCGAGGAAGAAACGCGCCGGGGAAACTCCGTCTGCAAGAAAATCACCACACCCGCAGGCATTCTGACCGGCAGTTCCGTCTACTTGCCCGATTCCTATACCTGGGCGGTCTCCGAGCACTTTGTCAAAGAAGTCGAGGACTTGAAAATCGTCCGGTATATTTACGAAAATACCGAGTATGTGCCCGATTATGAGGAAGCTCAAAACCGGTATGACAAAATCGGCGACAACGGCCTGGTGTTGTGCTATCTTCCGAAATGTCCGTTTATGGAAATGACGGCAATCCTCTCCTCCATAGAACACCTCTCCTACATCATCTCCGACGCCCCGGAGGAATTCGCCGAAACCCTCTCCGTGATGGAAACGGCGCACGACAAAGCCGCGCAAATCGCGCTTGATTCCCCCGCCGAATGCCTGATGATCCCCGAAAACCTTTCCTCCGAAGTGGTCGGCAAGTCCTTTTTCCACGAGTATATGGAGCCCTACGAGCGCAAATGGACCGCGAAAATCAAAGCTGCGGGCAAGTATTCGTTTGTTCATATGGACGGCACACTAAAGGGCTTGCTCTCCGAGGTCTCCGGCACCGGCTTCAGGGTCATGGAGGCGCTCACGCCGAAACCCTGCGGCGATCTGGATTTTGAGCAGATTATCCCCATGGTGCCCAAAGATACGATCATCTGGGGCGGCTTGCCCGGAATGCTGTTTAACGATTTCACTTCGGACGGGGACTTCGACCGCTATGTGCAAAAGCTGCTCCTGATCATGAAAACCGAGCCGCGCTTTGTGCTCGGTGTCGCCGATCAGGTTCCGCCCGGCGTCCGTATGGAGCGCGTCGCCCGCGTTCGCAAACTGGTTGACCAATACGGAAATTATTAATGATTACGTATGAAGGAACTTAGTTCGCCCGCCATCGTTTTGCATCATTAAATACTGTATTCGTTTTTTTCATCCACGGGCGAACAAAGTTCACGAAACATGATAGGAAAGGAGCCAAAATGCGTTTATTCGTCGCCATTCATTTTTCTCCCGGGGTCAAGGCCGTCTTGTTCGCCGCCATCGAAGAATTGCGTCGTCAGAGCGCGGGCAATTTCACACGCCCGGAAAACCTGCATCTGACGCTGGCTTTCATCGGCGAAAGCGACCGCATCGCCGAGGCCAAAGCCGCTCTCTCGGCGGTAACTGCTGCGCCGTTTGACCTGACCGTCGGCGGGACGGGGAAATTCGGCGACATCTATTGGGCGGGCATCGAAAAAAGTCCGGAGCTCTTTTCGCTCACGGATTCTGTGAGAACCGAACTTCTGAAGCGAAAAATCGTTATTGACGCCAAACCGTTCAAGGCGCATATCACGTTGGCAAGGGAAGTGCAGGCGAAAGACGTCAAACTGAGTATCCCGACCGCCTCCATGACCGTCGGCCGCATCTCCCTGATGCGCTCCGACCGAATCAACGGCAAACTGACCTACACCGAGGTGTTCGGTAAAGGTTTATAACGATTCAATTTAATGTAATAAATATAAATCTATAAAATCCCATCACAGCCCCTGGCATTGCCACTCAGCGTATGCTGAATATCAATTCCAAAGGCGATCTCACTCGCCTGAGACAGGCGAATATCACTGAAAAAGCCCTGCGGCAGCAGAGCTTTTTTCTGGCTGGAGTGGGTGGATTCCATCGCGCTTCGCTTGGAGGGCTGAAAAACAGTCCCCCGGACTGTTTTTGGTCGCCATTTGCTCCCTTTGATCGCACATCGCTCCCACGCCCTGGTTCAAATCCACATCATAATAACTAATGCTATAAACAAAAAAGCTCCTGTTAGGCGCTTTTTGTTTTTGGCTGGAGTGGGTGGATTCCATCGCGCTTCGCTTGGAGGGCTAAAAAACAGTCCCCCAGACTGTTTTTTGGTCGCCATTTGCTCCCTTTGATCGCATATCGCTCCCACGCCCTGGTTCAAATCCACTTCATAATAACTTATGCTGTAAACAAAAAAGCTCCTGTTAGGCGCTTTTTGTTTTGGCTGGAGTGGGTGGATTTGAACCACCGAAATGCGGGAGTCAAAGTCCCGTGCCTTACCGCTTGGCTACACCCCAAAATCGCCGCTTTCGCGGTAAACGGAATTATATCATTAAACTGCGGATTTTGCAAGGAGTTCATAGCGACTTTGCACTTATTCACCGCACCGTCATAAAATGAAACAGGAAAGGAGGCGATATTATGGAAAACCTGCAGCAACAGGAAATGCAGGATATGCCGAATGCGGACGGTAACGAATTTTCAGCCCAAAGAGATCAGTCCATGAATAACAGGAATGTATGTAATCGGTTTGCAAATACTTTGGGTGGAAATGTAACGGAATTCGACGGTGATCTCTGCGAAGTATCCAAAATGAGAAATTTCGGTGTGATTATTAACGGAAGACCATCAAAAGCCGCCCGGGATATGATGTTCTCATATGAATCAATGGATCGTCAGGGTAGAACGTTGAATCTTGCCGAAATCGTGCTTCGTCAGGAAGAAGTAAGATCCTTTATGAACAGCATGAACAGTCAGGGCTTGAATGTCACCGCACTTCACAACCACCATATAAACGATAGCCCACGACTGTTCTATATGCATGTGAATTCGGTAGAAGAACCCGCCGCTTTTGCTCAAAAAATGCAGCGCGCCATGAACAACTTCTAAACGCTTTAATTATTCTGTTATATAAACGATAATTGTCCCCCTTGTTTTCTTAACGGGGGGATTACATATTTCATTTCATTTAATACCGCTTTTCTGCGTGATATCATTTGCTTTCCACTAAACTTCCGATACTCCGTATTCATAGGTGTCCTGCCAAATCATACACCCGTTTTTATCGGTTTTAAACCAGATATTCTGCCGCAAATGCCCCTCGCGGTCCATGCTCAACCGTTCAAGCAGCCGCCATGACCGCTCATTTTGCGGATTACACATTGCAATAATCCTGCGTGTGTCTTGATATAGAAAAACATCATCTATCAATGCTTTAATGCATCAAAAGTATATCCTTGCCCAAAAATCCGAATTGAATACATATACCGGTTCCCCGGTTTCAAAATTTTGTTCGGACAAGTACAGATTACTGATCAGCTTTCCGTTTTTTTTAAACAAACCGCCCGAAAATGCCTCGTCATCCGCGCGCCGCGCCGCCTCCCGCTCATCTTGTTCCCGCGAAAACACGCCGTACGGCTCAAACCGGACGACTTTTTCGCGTGATAAATAATCGTATAAATCTGCCCCGTCCTCGGGTCGGAATCTTCTGATGATTAACCGTTCCTTCTCCATGCTGGTTTTTCCTTTATCTTAATTGCAAACGGGCATTGATCTCGTCAAGATCGATTCCGTTTCAGGAAGTCAAACGAAGCACTCCGCTATCGGGTAATTTTATCGCTTGTCGATGTGACGGCTATGTATTTGCCCGAATCATATTTTCTCAATTATACCGTGGTATCGGTCCAACCGCAACCACCTGCACACCGCGCGTTATACAAGCCAAAAAAATTTCCTTGACAAAATTCCGAGATAATCCTTATAATATCTCGTATTCTGACCACGGAGGCGGCTTTGTACGGGAAAAGTCAATGTGCTTGTCCCCGCATATTTCCCCGATTTCAAGTGTAAATGCGGTGATTGCCGCAGTGTCTGCTGCAAGGGCTGGGGCATCTCACTCTCCGAGGCCGAGTATTTTCGGCTGCTCGGTCTTTCATGCTCCCCGCAGCTGCGCCGCACATTGGACAGCGCGTTTTATATCGCTGACCGCCCCACCCGTGAGGCCTATGCCTTCGTCTCCCCGTCATTCGAAGGTGCCTGCCGTCTTTTGGGTGACGACGGTTTTTGCACCTTACATCAGGCCTGCGGTGAAAGCATTTTGCCTTCGGTCTGCCGCCTATATCCGCGCTCTTTTAAATCGGGGATTCAATTTGAGGGCTGTTGTTCCGCAAGCTGTGAAGCCACCGTCGAGTTATTAATCGACCAAACTTGTCCGTTGCAATTTTTCTTCGTTGAACGGGAGCTTTCCGCCGCGCCCCCGATACCGAATCAGAACGTTTCAGCCGCAGCCGACCTGCGCAGCCGCTGTATCACAGCGATGCAAAATCAATCACTCTCTCTGCGCGAGCGCATCATTTTGATCGGATATCTCCTGCTCAACCCTCAGCCGATTCCGTTTGCGCAGCATCAGACACCCGATTTTTTGCAAACCGCCGAAAAGCTGATTTCGATTTTTAAGGGGATCAGCCCCAACATCGCCGAATACGGAGAAAAAGCGCTTGCCGCAGTCGGTTTGCCCGGTTCCGATCTCCAACTCTCGTCCGCGCTTTGGCTCAAAGCCTTGCGCCGCGCCTATACCGTTTTGCCCGACTGCGACGATTATTTTGAAAACCTGATGGTCAATCACCTGTTTTATGAGCAGTTCCCCGATATCCCCGCCTGCAAAACCCCACGTGACGTCTATATCTCGTTTTACTCCGCCTGGACCCTGGTCCGTTTTATCGGAATTTGCCTCTGCGAGAGCAAATCCGCTTTTGTCGACGCGATCGCCGCCGCTTTTCGCTATATCGAGCACTCGGATTTTTACCGAAATGCCGCTTTGATTCTGCGTAATGACCCCGATGGTTTCCGCCCCGACGACATCATGCCGCCCTCAAACGCGTCGTAATTCGCTAGGGCAGAGGACAGATTGAGATACCGCACCTTTTCGCTATTCGCTATTACCTCTTGATCTCCCGCCGCGCGGTACCTTACCTATTCATTATTCACTATTACCTATTACCTTACAATGTCTCTCGCCGCAACAGCGGCGCGCCTATGTCCGCTCGTATAAAAACAGATTCCCTTTTTTCCCGACATGCCTGACTGCGCCGACATGAACAAGCACATTCAGTGCCGTCTGCCCTAACCGGTGATTGCGCTTGACTGCCTCGGCGTAATCTTTTGCGGTAAACTGGGCGGGCAGCCCCTCAGGTATCAATTTTTTATAATCTTCGATATCCTGAATATAAAATTCCTCTGTCAAATCATTCGGAATGCGTTCACAGCGCGACGACCCTTTCTTTTTATCCTTGCTCCACCCGTTCAGAAAACGGTATTCGGTAAATTCGAGCAGCACCAGACAAAGGTGCAGTTTGGAGTTATCCAGTTGCATCTTGATTTTATAAAGCTCCGGGAACGCGTCGTATACCGACCCGATCTTGGGGCTTTTTCGTTTCGGCGTGGTTTCTCCGGTCTCACCATCGATCCAGCATAGCCATTTTCGATACGGAATCGGGTAGACTACGGTCACATCGGCAATCTTCAAAAAGGCCTCGAGTTTATTGCGAAGCACATAAAAATCCCGTGTTTGAATTTCAAAAATACCCAGCTCGCCCAATACTACATCGGCGAAATACCGCCCGAATTTGATCTCGCAGATGCCGCCGTCCAGTTCAAAATAGCGCTTCAACACCGCGTGCAGCGTCTTTTCCGAAAGGGTCCCGATCCCGTTTTCTTCACGTGCCCCCTCGATAATCTCTTCGCACGCCGTCCTGAACCGCTCTTTTTTGGCCTCTCCGACTCCCGAAACCCCTTTTTCCTTTACCATTTCCGCTCTTTTCTCCAAGCGGCATTCACCGCCGATCGTATAGCAGGGGCGTACTGCGTCGCCCGCCTATAAATTCTATCGAAAATATACCACATCTCCCTTGTCCTGTCCACACCTGAACACGGCCGCTTTTATTTCATTACCCACGCTTGACATAATTGCTCATATTTTGTATAAAATAATGGAAGAAACCGGATTTTAAAAAATCCAAACCGGATAAAAAACACATAGGAGACCTAAAATGATTCTTCTGTCAAACGAACCCGGTGAAAAATCACCCGGCAGGAACTTTAAAAACTACAAAAAACCGGCGCTTTGGATTATCGGCGCCTTGGCTGTACTGATCATTACTGCCGGCGTCATCTATCTTCCCGACGCGTTGAAACCGCCGATAACCTCGAATATATCCGAACCGTCCGGTACCATCAGTACACCGGATACCGCCAAAACCCAAATGGGCAAACTGCTGACAAAAGACCTCGGTTTTCAGTTTTTAGGCAGTGCGGACGGAAGCATCTCTGACGCCCAGATGGCCGCTTACGCGGTGGTCACAATGAAAAATTACAACTGGGAAACAGGGAATACCCGCGAGGAATATGACGCAGTAACCCTGAAGCATTTTAATAAAAAGCTGACCGATTATACCGAAAACGGTATGACCGAAGCGCTCCCGGGCAGCACCGACCGCATCCGCGCCGTCGGGTGGGGTTATGAATCCAATTATCACGCCGTGCCGCGTTCTTTGACGCAAGCGGGCGAAAACCGCTATGTCGGGCAGTTTTATTGCCTGCATGTGCCTTATTCCTTTGATGAGGGCTGGACTTATACGGACGAACAGGCCGGGTCGATGCTCTCAGAGGGCAATTGGGCACCATTCGTTCAATACGGGCGCACTTTTAACCTGCTTGAAGTCACATTTAAGGTCGGCTATGAAGCGGACGGCACCGCTTACCCCATCTACGAGAGCGTCAAAATTCTTCAAACCGGTCTTTCCTCCCCGCTTTCATCGCAGTAACCTTTTTATCAGCTTTCATTCATAAACCAAAATACAACAAAACCACGCGGTTTTTTTTAAGAAAACCGCGCTTTCTTTTGTTGATAAGCTCATAACAGGTTAAAAATTCTCCTTATGGAGAGGTGGTATGATTCATACGTTGTTCATGACAGGGTGGTTCTTCTTTGCTGTCGATGCGAGTAACTTTATCAATCAAACAGCTTCTCAAAATCAACCACGCGGTCAGCGACCTCGGCGATGAAATTTTTGTCGTGTGACACGAAGATCACGCTGCCCGCGAAATCCGTGATGGCCTTCTTGAGGCGCGCAATGCACTTGACGTCGAGGTGGTTGGTCGGCTCGTCCAAAATCAGCAGCGTATACGGCTTAAAGATCACGCGGCAGAGCTTGATCTTGGCCTGTTCGCCGCCCGAGAGTTGTGAAACCGGCTTGTTGATCAGCTTCGCCGAGAGTCCGCATGAAGCCAGTGCCCGCCTGATCTCGACGTCCGCCACCGACGGGTACCACTCCTTGACGTATCGAAACGCCGTCCACTCAGTCTGATCCCACACACTCTCCTGCTCGTAATATCCTACCGTCGCTTTGGAGTGGAACAAAAACTCGCCCGAAATGGATGGGATCAGCTTGCACACGGTCTTTAAAAAAGTCGTCTTTCCAATGCCGTTAAATCCGGTGACGGCGACTTTTTCCCCGAGTACGAGCCGCAGATCGATCGGCGGCAGCAGCGCGAAATCGTATCCGACCGAGAGCTTTTTAGTCAGTAACACCTCGCGCCCGGTGATCGGCTGATATTTAAACGAGAAAGTCGGCTCCGGGCTGTCCGTCGGCCTGTCGAGGACGTCCATCTTCTCCAGTTCCTTGCGGCGGCTCTTTGCCATCTTCGAAGTCGACGCGCGCACGATGTTGCGGTCGATGTAATCCTGCAGCTTCTCAATCTGCTTCTGCTGGCTCTCGTAATCCTTGATGTAGGCGACGCGCCGCTCCTCTTTGAGTTTTGCAAAAGTCTCGTAGTCGCCGCCGTAGCGGGTGATTTTGCCGTGTTCGATATCGCAGATGCAGTTGGTCACACGGGTTAAAAACTTATAGTCGTGTGAGACGATCATGTAAGTCCCTTTGAAATTGTTAAGATACTTCACCAGCCATTCGATGTGCTCAATGTCCAAAAAGTTCGTCGGCTCGTCGAACAACATCACGTCGGGTTCTTCGAGCAGCAGCCGCGCCAGCATGACCTTTGCGCGCTGACCGCCCGAGAGCTGCGCGGCGGGTCTGTCCAGCCCGAACGCGTTCAGACCGAGCCCGGCGGCGGTCTTTTCGATTTTCGCCTCCAGTCCGTAAAACCCGTCACGGTCAAGAATCTGCTGCCATTCGCCGCATTGCGCGGTCAGTTGCGCGATTTGTGCCTCGTCCCTGCAATCGGCTATTTCGGTGAACGCCTTCTGCATATTTGCGTTTGCTTCGTAGGCCTCCGAAAACGCCGTACGCAGAAACTCGCGCACCGTGAGCGCCGAATCGATGGCCAGCAGCTGGTCTATGTAGCCCAGCCGAAGGCGGTGGTTAAATTTGATCTGTCCCTTGTCGGGCAGCAGTTTACCCGTCAGCATGTTGATGAAGGTGCTCTTTCCCGCGCCGTTCAGGCCGGTCAGGCCCATCTTATCGCCGCCGAAGAGCTCCATCTCCGCATTGTTGAAAAGCGGTGCGTCCCCGAAGGTATGGCACAGCTCTTTTACTTCCAATACACTCATTCGTATTATCTTTCCTTTCGAAGAAGGAGGGATGTTATGGCCGTATTATATGCACATTAATTTTTATAGTTTTATATAGAGAGGCCAAAACTCCGGGGTCGAAAATCTAATTTCGACCTTCAATTCCTTATAGTAGGCGCGGTATAGATTCGGCAGGGGCTTTTGTCGTCTCCGACGCCCTGCGCCAGATACCGCCAGCCGTATTTTTCATAATAACTCGTATGGTCGGTGCATATATACACCGCTTCGAAGCCGCTTTTGGCGGCTTCGAAGCGCGCGAATTCGAGCAGTTTTCCGCCGAGATCCTGCCCGCGCGCCGCTTTTTCCACATACAGCGCACAGACATAGGGAAACAGGTCGGTGCGGTCGACAAAGTCATTTTGAATCAATCCGCATCCGCCGACAATATTCTCATTTTCATCTGCGGCGACAAACCACTTCGGAAGCGGCCCGCCGTTTTCGTTCATGTCGGCAAAACTCTGTTCATACGCTTCACGCGCAATCCCCCATTTCGAGGCAAACCAACCGACCGCTTCATTCGTGAACTGCGGTCTGTCGGCAACACTAAATATCGTAATCATATCAATTTAAATTGCTACCGCTCGCCGGGAACAGAGCAAAATTCCGAAATTCTTTTCATACTGTTACCACTCACCCATGATCATTTTTCACCCTACACGCGCCTATGTTATCATAATCATGGTTTTTTGTCAATTCTGCTTGCTCTTTCACCCCAAATCTTTTATAATATTCTCAATTCTGCGTGGAGGTTTGACCATGAAAAAAATCGCATTTATCGGAGCCGGAAGTTTCGGCTTTACTCGCGGCCTTGTCCGCGACCTATTGACCTTTGACGCGTTCAAAGACGCGAATATCTGCCTGATGGACATCAACAAAGACCGCCTTTCTTACAGTGAAAAAGCGGCCCGGAAAATCGTCGCGGCAGGCAATTATCCGGCCACCATCACCGCAACGCTCGACCGCGCCGAGGCGCTCAAAGGCGCCGACGGCATCGTCATCACCATTTTGGCGGGCGGCCCCGAGATTTTCCGTACCGACATCGAGATCCCGAAAAAATACGGCGTCGATATCAACGTCGGCGATACGCGCGGTCCGTCGGGCATCTTCCGTTTTCTGCGCACCGCGCCCAAAATGCTCGAGATCCTGCGCGACGCCGAAAAATATTGCCCGAACGCCATCGTGTTGAATTATACCAATCCGATGGCGATGCTGTGCCGCTATCTGCAGAGCCAGACCAAGATGAACGTCACGGGCCTTTGCCATAGCGTACAGGGCACCGCGAGCATGCTGGCCCGCTGGATCGGCGCGCCGATGGACGAGATTACCTATACCTGCGCAGGCATCAACCATCAGGCGTTTTACATCGATTATAAATGGAACGGCAAAGATGCCTATCCGCTGATTAAAAAGGCGATGGAAAAGCCCGAGGTTTATAACGAAGAACTGGTCCGCAACGAGATGTTTTTAGCGCTCGACTATTATGTCACCGAGTCCTCCGGCCACAACTCCGAATATAACGCTTGGTTCCGCAAACGCCCCGATTTGATCGAAAAATACTGCACCCACGGCACCGGTTGGAACCCCGGCGAATACGCCTATATCCTCAAAGAATATTTCAAGCGCGAAGAAGACGGCAAGTGGATGAAGGATATGGATGACTGGATGGCCGAAGAAACCGTCGACCTCAAACGCGGCAACGAATATGCCGCCGCGATCTTCAACGCCATTTTCGGCGACCATACGCCCTATGAATTCAACGGAAACATCCGCAACTTCGGCGTCATCGACAACCTGCCCGAGGGCTGCTGCGTTGAAGCGCCGGTGCGCGCGGGCAAGGACGGCATTAAACCGTTCAGAGTCGGCAAACTTCCCGACCAACTTGCGGTACTCGTCAACACCAGCGCCCGCTGCGAAGAACTCGCGGTGCAGGGATGTATTGACGGTGACAAGCGCAAGATCTATCACGCCATCCTGTTTGATCCGCTGACCTCCGCGGTGCTGTGCCCCTCCGAAATCCAAGCCATGGTCGATGAGATGTTCGAAGCCGGAAAGGCCTACCTTGGCTACTTTAAATAGAATTCAAGTACAAACTAAAAATTTTAAAAATATAAAGTGAAATATCCTTAAAAAACAAGGGCGAACCACTGTGTTCGCTCTTGTTTTGTCATCATGAGCGGAGCGCAAAATACAGGAGTCGAAGAATCTCGGTACCACCATGCTTAATGAAGAAAAACCCTCGGTATTGTCACTTTAAACTTCTTTTTGCACTTTACCCTTGCAAAGCCTTTTTCCGCTGCGTTAAATTCGGTCTTTTAAAAACACGCACACATTGTCATTCCGGTCACAGGTGGCGAGCGCGATCATGATCACGCTCGCCGCATTCAGTTTCTTCAGCTCCTGCATCAGCCATTGCTCGTCCTTGCCGATCTCCCCGAGATTTTTATATAAAATTTTCCCGTCGATGATCAGCTCAACTTTCAGCGTATCCTGCGGCGGCTTCAGGTTCATATCCTGCGGTGTCAGCGGGCGCTTGTCCGCAGCCGGGAGAAAGCTGATCTCGCCGTTCGGTTCCAGCAGCGCCGTTTGAATGTCGGAGAGATCAAAATACCCCGCGGAGCGGACGCGGCACAAAAACTCGTTAATATCGATTCGTGCGTGCTTAAAATTCTCCATTAAAAATTTACCGCCGTCAAATAATATAGCCGGTTTTCCCGTGATGATTTTCCTGATCCAAATGGATTTGTCCGTCAGATAAGAAGTGAGGATGGGTACCAATCCGAACACGATCATTGCGGTCAGCGGGACTTCAAACTCCTTAAACCCCGATACCGCAAGCTCTGCGGCGATTGAGCCGATCGTGATCCCGTTGATGTAATCAAAAACCCCGAGCTGTGAAATCTGCCGTTTTCCCATCAGCCGGGTCAGGGCAAATAAAACAACCGATGCAATCAACGCCGTTCCGGCCGCTTTTAAAATCTCTCTCATCAGCTTCTAATCCTTTCAAGGTGTTCTCCGGTCATTATTTCCGAAATATTTTGAAATATTTTCAGAAATCTCTTGACAAGGATTTATTATTAATATATAATCCGAATAGAAATTGATTCCGAGAGGAAGGACGGACCATGAACAGGCGAAACACCATTCAGCGCGATTTGGTTTTGGAAGCGGTCAAAGCGCTCTCCAACCACCCGACACCGGAACAAGTCTATGTCTGTGTCAGCGCCCGTTTTCCCGGTATCAGCAAAAGCACCGTATACCGCAATCTCAATATCCTGTGCGATGACGGCGCTCTTCTGCGCATTCCGATGCCGAACGCCGCGGAACGCGTGGATCACAACATCGCCCCGCATTACCATGCGATCTGCCGCAATTGCGGCTGTGTTTCCGATGTCAGCATGCGGGCACCAGATTTGGCCGTAAATCCGCCGAAATGCAAAAATTTCGTAATCGAAGATATGGAGATTATTTTTACGGGAATTTGTGCGGATTGTAAATTGCAAATTGCAAAATAATTTATTTTAAAGGAGAGAATTGAAATGAAAGAACTCAAGGGCAGCAAAACCGAAAAGAATTTGATGGCGGCTTTCGCCGGAGAATCCCAGGCGCGCAACAAATACACCTATTTCGCTTCCAAGGCGCGCAAAGACGGTTATGAGCAAATCGCGAACATTTTCGAAGAGACCGCGGGCAACGAAAGGGAGCACGCGAAAATCTGGTTCAAACTGCTGCATGACGGCGGTGTCCCAGCTACTACAGAGAACCTTGCCGACGCTGCGGCGGGCGAACACTACGAGTGGACCGACATGTACGCCGGTTTTGCCAAAGACGCGCGCGAAGAGGGTTTTGCCAAGATCGCGGCTCTGTTCGAACTGGTCGCCAAAATCGAAAAGTCTCATGAGGAACGCTACCGCAAACTGCTTTCCAACATCGAGGGCGGCGTCGTGTTTTCCAAAGACGGTGACACGGTCTGGCAGTGCGGCAACTGCGGCCACATCGTGATCGGCAAAAAGGCCCCCGAGGTCTGCCCGGTCTGCGAACATCCCCAGTCGTTCTTCGCCGTCAGATGCGAAAATTATTAAAATAAAACCACATTGAAAAAGCGCCTTTCATGGGCGCTTTTTTATTCCCAAAAATACGGACAGCTATGATTCTACTGCATAAACAACCGGTCATCAATAATAGAATAGGGCCGCAGTACGGATGAATTCTTACTTGCTTTGCATCGCCTCAACCTGTCGTTTTTATTGCCGCCTTTTTCCGAAATCATATTTATCTCCGGTTTTTCGGGCTTTACCGCCGTAAAATCTCTTTTTAAAGGAATACTGTTTTGTAAAATTCGCGCATATTTAAAGTGTTGACAACCATCATAGGCGATAGTATAATGATTTTCGTCAATCGATTTTTGCCTGCGATAAACCCTTTATTTATATAATTCTATTTGGAGGAATCATTAATGGTATTCAACAAAATCCGCGAGATCATCTGTACCCAGCTCGACATCGAACCCGACAAAGTCACCATGGACGCCAGCGTCACCGATAATCTCGGCGCGGATTCTCTGGACTTGGTTGAGCTCGTGATGTCCATCGAGGAGGAATTTGACCTCGAAGTCCCGGATTCCGAGATCGAAAACCTCAAAACCGTCGGAGACATCGTGCGCTACATCGAAGCCAACTCCTGACTCAATTCGTTTAACAAAGGCGTCCGGCAATCGGGCGCTTTTTTGTTTATTTTTCCTTCTTGCCTACCTTTAACAAGGGAGGCAAAGTCGGAAGCGTGCGCTACGTTGCAAACGCGATGCAGGTTCTTAACGCGTTTGAGCCGCGGGAAACGTTTCGGTGGTTTCCCGATAGCATCAATGCCGGTCGTTTGTTGCATATATTGCCATTTTACTATATAATAAGGATATTCAGCGGATCGGAGGATGTTTATGAAAATTTTGGTCACGGGCGGCACCGGATTCATCGGCAGCCATACCATCGTCGAACTGTTAAACGCCGGTTACGAGGTCGTCAGCGTCGATAACTACAGCAATTCTTCCCCCACGGTCAACGACCGTATCCGGCAGATCACCGGTAAAAATTACGACTTTTATATGGTCGACGTCACCAACGAGACCATGCTCTCGACGATTTTTGCGCAACAAAAGATCGACTGCGTCATCCATTTTGCCGCTTATAAAGCCGTCGGGGAGTCGGTTTCGAACCCGATGAAATATTATAAAAATAACCTCAATTCCTTGCTTTCGGTGTGTTCCGCGATGCAAAAGAACGGCTGTAAACAACTCATTTTTTCTTCTTCCGCGACCGTATACGGCATCCCGAAATCGGTTCCGATCAGCGAAAATTTCCCGCTCTCCGCCATCAATCCCTACGGTCAGACAAAACTCTTTTCCGAATTGATGCTGCGCGAAATCCAGGGCGCAAACCCCGGCTGGTCGGTAGCTTTGCTGCGCTATTTCAACCCCATCGGCGCGCACCCGAGCGGTTTGATCGGCGAAAGGCCCAACGATATCCCGAACAACCTCCTGCCTTATGTGTCGCAGGTCGCAGCCGGAATTTTGCCGCGCCTGCAGATCTTCGGCGGCGATTACCCCACCCGCGACGGCACCGGGGTCCGCGATTATATCCATGTCGTCGATCTCGCGCGCGGCCATGTCGCTGCCATCGGCAAACTCACGGGCCGCAGCGGCGTCTATGTCTATAACCTCGGAACGGGCCGCGGCGAATCGGTGCTCGAAATCGTGCATGCGATGGAAAAGGCCTCCGGTAAAGAGATCCCCTATGATATCGTCGGACGCAGACCCGGGGACAGCGCCGAGAGCTACGCAGACCCCGGGAAAGCCGAGCGCGAACTCGGTTGGAAAGCTCAATACGACCTTGAAGATATGTGCCGTGACGCCTGGCGCTGGCAGCAATACTGCAAGGATCACAATCTTTAATGATTTTTATGAGCTGCAAATACGACATCAACCGCATTCTGGAGAGCGACCCGGCGGCAAAAACCGCAGCGCAGGTCTATTTTCTCTATCCGGGTTTTCGGGCGGTGCGCCGCCATCGGGTCGCGCACTGGCTCTATGAACATAAGCTTTACTTTCCGGCGTTTTGGTACGCCAAGACCACCCGCCGCCGCACCGGCATTGAAATCCACCCCGCCGCTAAAATCGGAAAAGGCCTGTTTATCGACCATGGCATGGGCGTCGTGATCGGCGAGACAGCCGAGATCGGTGACAACTGCACGCTCTATCAGGGCGTGACGCTCGGCGGCACCGGAAAACATACCGGTAAACGCCACCCGACATTAGGCGACAACGTAGTGGTCGGAACAGGCGCAAAAGTGCTAGGCCCGTTCAAGGTGGGCAATAACTCTAAAATCGCAGCGGGCGCTGTCGTGCTCGAAGAAATTCCCGAGAACTGCACCGCCGTCGGCGTCCCCGCGCGCATCGTCAAACGGGACGGCCAAAAAATCGTACAGGACCTCGACCAGATTCACATCCCGGACCCGGTCGCGCAGGAACTCTGCCGCCTGCAAATCGAGATCGACAACATCAAAAAGGAACTAAAGAAATGAAACTCTATAATACCCTAACCGCCGTAAAAGAGGAATTTATTCCGATTGAGCCGGGCAAGGTCAGGATGTACACCTGCGGCCCGACCGTCTATCATTTTGCCCACATCGGCAATCTGCGTACCTACATCATGGAGGACGTGCTCGAAAAGTACCTGCGTTTCGCAGGTTACGAGGTCACACGCGCCATGAACATCACCGACGTCGGCCACCTCTCGAGCGATGCGGACACCGGCGAGGACAAAATGCTCAAAGGCGCGAAGCGTGAACATAAGAGCGTTATGGAGATCGCGCAATTCTACACCGACGCGTTTTTTGCCGACTGCAAAAAGCTGAACATCAAAAAGCCCGAAATCGTCGTGCCCGCGACAAACTGCATCGACGAATTCATCAAGATCATTTCTTCTCTGATTGAAAAGGGATTTGCCTACGAGACCGGCGGCAACATCTATTTCGACACTTCCAAACTCGAAGAATATTACGTCTTTAATAAACAGGACGAAAAAGACCTCGCCGTCGGCGTGCGCGAAGGCGTTGAAGAAGACGAAAATAAGCGCAATAAAACCGATTTCGTATTGTGGTTCACCAAATCCAAGTTCGAAGATCAGGAACTCAAATGGGACAGTCCGTGGGGCCTCGGCTATCCGGGCTGGCACATCGAGTGCTCCTGCATCAGCATGAAAACTCTCGGCGAGCGGCTCGATATCCACTGCGGCGGCGTCGACAACATCTTCCCGCACCACACCAACGAGATCGCCCAGAGCGAGGCGTATTTGGGCCGCAAGTGGTGCAATTACTGGTTTCATGCGCACCACCTGAATACAAATGCAGGGAAAATGAGCAAATCTTCGGGCGAGTTTCTGACCCTTTCCGTCTTGCAAAAGCAGGGCTATGACCCTCTTGTCTACCGTTTCTTCTGCCTGCTTTCGCACTACCGCAAAACCCTGATGTTCTCCGACGAGGCGCTCGACAATGCCGTCTCCGCCTACGATAAACTCATTTGCAAAATTGCGGTCCTTAAAAAAGAGGGCGCAATCGACGAAACCGCCGTTGAAAAATTCACCGCCCAATTTTCCGAGGCGATGGAAAATGACCTTAACACCTCGCTCGCGGTCACGGCGATCTACGATGTGCTCAAATCTGAATCAAACGGCGCGACCAAACGCGCTCTCCTCGCAAAATTCGATACGGTTCTGTCTCTCGGCCTGCTCGAAGCCGCCGAAAAACACGCCTTATCCCAAGCCCCCTGCGAACGCGGTGACGATGCGGATATCAAGACACAGATCGATCTGCGCGCGGCCGCCAAGAAAGCCAAAAACTTTGCCGAAGCCGATCGCATCCGCGACGACCTTAAGTCCCGGGGGATTCTCCTCATCGACACCCCCCAAGGAACGACGTTTTCAAAAATTTAAAATTGTTCCCCGCACGTTTAGAAAGGACTCTTACTTATGCTCTTGATGTTCGACATCGGAAATTCCAACATCACCATCGGCGCTTATGAAGGGGACAACCTTTTGTTTGTGTCGCGCCTGCAAACCGACACACGCCGCATGACCGACCAATATTTCGCCGAAATCCGCGAAATTTTAAAACTGCACGAAGTGACCTTGCAGGCGGATGGCGCGGTCATCAGTTCGGTAGTTCCGCAGCTGACTTCTGTGTTTGCCGACGGTATCCGAAAATATCACGGTGTCGAGCCGATGGTCATCGGCGCGGGCCTTAAAACAGGGCTCGATATCAAAATCGAAAATCCGGCCCAGATGGGCGCGGATATGGTCGCGTCCGCTGTCGGCGCGCTGACCGAATTCAAACCGCCGATCATCATTTTCGACCTCGGTACCGCCACCAAGGCGACGGTCGTGTTGTCAGGCAACCGTTTCATCGGCGGCATGATCGCCCCGGGGGTTCAGATTTCGCTCGACGCGCTCTCCTCGCGCACAGCCCAGCTGCCGCACATCGACTTGAAAAAGCCCAAAAAGGTCATCGGAGACAACACCATCGACTGCATGCGCTCGGGTATGATCTTCGGCACCGCCGCAATGATGGACGGCATGATTGACCGCATGGAGGAAGAACTCGGTCAGAAATGCACGGTCGTCGTGACCGGAGGGCTCTCCGACACCATCTCCGGCTGCTGCCGGCATGCACTCAGCCTGCGCCCGAATTTGATCCTGCAGGGTCTTTTGACCATCTACAACATTAATACATTGTCAAAAAACCGCACATAGGAACGAAAAATATCGGTTGACAGGCAAAAAAAACTCCATATAATAAACTCATACGGAAAATCGTCTTACAGACATTTTTGTTGACGATTGATCCACGACCGGACGCCTGTCCGGACAGCGTCCCACCGCCATCCATAGCGGGGGACAGCAAGGAGGAATTTTCATGCGCAATCAAAAGGTATCTTATCTGACGCGCCTTGCGGTGCTCGTCGCCATCATCGTCGTGCTGACTGTCCTGAACATCGGGTTTATTCCGATCGGGCCGATTGTCGCGACGATTTATCATCTGCCGGTCATCATCGGCGCAATCATTCTCGGTCCGACTGCCGGTTTGATTCTCGGCGGATTCTGGGGACTGCTCGGTTTCATTCTCGCGCTGACGGGCAGCACGACCGATATTGTGGCGCTCACCATCATCCAGCAAAGTCCGCTGATCTATTTTGTAATCGCGTTTTTCCCGCGCCTCGTCATGGGCGGTCTTGCGGGTCTGACCTCACGAGGTTTTGAGAAGGTGTTTAAAAAGCGCCGTTACCTCGGTTATGCGTTTACCGGCGCACTGGGTTCATTGTACAATACGATTTTTTACCTCGGCGCGCTCTGGCTGCTCGCCGCTCCGGTGATCGCAGATATTTATAAAATTTCGCTTACCGCCGTCGGCGGCGTCGTCATCGGCGTCGCGACCACGAACGGCCTGGTCGAGGCAGGCGTCGCCGCGATTCTGGTCTCGGCAATCTGCACCGCTCTGACAAAGTTTCTTCCCTATCAATCGACACAGAAAGAAAAAGCCTGAACCGATAAAACAAAACCCCTGCGAACCGATTCTTCGCGGGGGTTTTAAAATGGCCTGTCCGGTTCATCCATATCAGTTAAGGAGGTCTCCCGTGGGAAAAATCTACAAGCTGTTCGTCGTCGACAAGCTCGGTGTCTTGGACCGCATCGTCGGTATCATCCGCCGCTGCGGTTGGAACATCTCGGTGCTGATCACCTTTGAGGCCGAGCCGGGAAAATCCGTCATGATCATCAAGCTCGACAAAGGTCAGATCGACGACGCGCTGACCAAGCGGCTCGAGGATATCGAGAGCATCTACAGCATCGCCATCGAAGACGACACCATCACCCGAAAAATCGCAGAATTGGGGGTTTAAATATGCTTGTTTTAGCCATCAATCCCGGTTCGACATCCACCAAAATCGCGGTCTTTGACGAAAACCAGCGCCGGATCGTCGAAAAGACCATCTATCACAATACCGCCGAAACCGGCGTCCATAACGGCATTTTGGCGCAAAAAGACATGCGCATGCAATACGTCCTCGACACGCTTAAAGAAAACGGCATCACCCCCGAATCGCTCACTGCCGTCGTCGGGCGCGGCGGCATTCTCAAACCCATCGATTCGGGCACCTATCTAGTCAACGAAGCTATGATAAAAGATCTGAAAAGCGCTTCGGCGCTCGTGCACGCGTCGTCGCTCGGCGGCATCATCGCGTTTGAGATGGCGCAGAATTACGGTATGCCCGCCTATGTGGTAGACCCGGTCGTCGTCGACGAGATGGACCCCTGCGCCAAGCTCTCGGGCATTCCGGGCATTGAACGCCGCGGTGTCTTTCACGCATTGAACACCAAACAGGTCGCCCGCCGCGCCGCAAAAGAATTGAATATCGACTATGAAAACGGCCGGTTCATTGTGGCGCACATGGGCGGCGGGATCACGGTCGGCGCGCATATGTACGGCAGGGTGATCGACGTCAACGACGGCCTTGCGGGCGAGGGCCCGTTCACCCCCGAACGCTGCGGCGCAATTCCCGTAGCCCGCATCATCGATATGTGCTACTCGGGCAAGACCAAAGAGGAGATGATGCGTTTTGTCTCGGGCGGCGGCGGTCTCTCCGCTTACCTCGGGACAAACGACCTGCGCGAAGTTGAGCAGATGATCAAGACCCAGGACGAATTCGCCGCTTTGGTGATGGATTCGATGGCCTATCAGGTCGCCAAGGAGATCGGCGCGATGTCGGCGGTGCTCGAAGGCCGCGTCAACGCCATCGTCCTCACCGGCGGGCTTGCCTATTCGAACCGTTTTACGGGCGCCATCAAGCGACGAGTTGACCTCATCGCCCAGGTGCTGGTCTACCCGGGCGAAGACGAGATGCTCGCCCTCTCCTCCGGAGCGCTGCGCGTTCTCAAAGGCGAAGAGCGCGCAAAAGAATATAAATGGTAATTATAGATACCGAAAAGTAGGGCGGGACGCATCGAACCGCGTTCGTTTCATCCCGCCGAAAAGGCCGACTTTGGCGGCCTTTGTTTTATCATCCTGAGCGCAGTCGAAGGATCTTGTTATCAACAAGTGCACGGGGAGAAGTTTCAATAAGCCTTTATGAGTCCATTCCCGGAGTGTCGCGGGCGAAATACTTCGGAACTGACTTTATAACCTCTGCCTGTGCCAATATTTCCGTTCCAGTCCCCGATACTGTACTGCCTCGGCAATATGGTCGGGCTTGATGGCCTCGCTTTCGTCGAGGTCTGCAATGGTGCGCGCCACTTTGAGCAGTCGGTCATGTCCGCGCGCCGATAACCCCAGCCGGTCGAACGCGCGGTGCATCAGCTCGTCTGCTTTCGGTTCAAGCGCGCAATATTGCTCGAGCAGGGCGGGAGTCATATCTGCGTTGCTTCGGACGGCGCCGCCGAACCGTTCCCTCTGAATCTCCCGCGCCTTCAAGACGCGCTTTGCGATTTCCGCGCTTTTTTCTTCGCCCGATTTCGAGGAAAGCTGTTCGTATTCCACCTGCGGTACCTCAATATGGATGTCGATCCGGTCGAGCATCGGCCCGGACAATTTCGCCAGATACTTTTCGACGGCGCTCACCGAGCAGATGCACTTCTTGCTGGGATGCCCGAAAAAGCCGCAGGGGCAGGGGTTCATCGCTGCAACCAGCATCATGTTGCATGGAAACCGCACGCTGCCGCTTGCCCGCGAGATCATCACCGTGCCGTCCTCGATCGGCTGGCGCAGCACTTCCATGGCCTGCCGGGAAAACTCCGGGAACTCGTCCAAAAACAATACGCCGTTATGCGCGAGCGAAATCTCGCCGGGTCCCGGAATTTTGCCGCCGCCTGAAAGCCCTGCGGTCGAAATCGTGTGGTGCGGCGCCCGGAAAGGCCTCGTCTTGATCAGGCTTGCGCCGCCGTGCAACTGCCCGGCAAGGGAGAAAATCTTCGTCGTTTCAAGCGACTCGTCAAGGGTCATCGGCGGCATGATGGTCGGAATCCGCTTTGCCAGCATACTCTTTCCGCTGCCCGGGGGCCCGATCATCAGCACGTTGTGCGCACCGGCCACCGCGATTTCAAGCGCCCGTTTGGCTTCATATTGCCCTTTGACTTCGGAGAAATCCAAAAATGCGCTTTCTGAAGTATTTTCATCCAAGAATACGGCGGATTCAATCTGCGGCCCGCCTTTTAAATGCGCATAAATCTGATTGACGCTTTTCGCCGGATACACGGTGATGCCCTCAATTGCGCCGCCCTCGTCGCGGTTGCCTTCGGGGATGAACACGTTTTGATAACCAGCTTCCCGCGCCGCAATCAGCATTCCGACAATGCCGCGCACCGGGCGCAGTTCACCGTCAAGAGAGAGCTCACCGATAAAGGCGTTTTGTTTGGCGTCGAATTCGATCTGCCCGCTGTCAGCCAAAATCGCCATCAGAATCGGCAGATCATAGACCGGTCCGGCTTTTCTGACGTCGGCGGGTGAAAGATTGACCACATAATGACCGATCGGCATCTCAAACCCGCTGTTTCGTATGGCCGCCCGAACCCGTTCTTTCGATTCCTGTACGGCAGCATCGGGCAGTCCGACGACGTCAAACGAAAACATGCCTCTGGCATAATCCGCTTCTACCCGGACTACATAGCTGTCCATCCCGAAAGTGCCGAAAGAAAAAACAGAGAACAAATTTTTCACCCTCCCGTATCAAGCCGATAATTATTATAAAAGTGAACAGCGGTATTTGCTGCGAGAAGCAGATTGAAAAACGCCGCGATTAAGTCTTTTGCGATGCGCAGACTGTATCTTTTTCATTCATCCTTTTTCCGTTTCAAAATCCATTTCGTAATCTCCGAAAACGGAAGTACGCAGACCGCGGCGGCAAGTGCCAAAAACGGGTAGGGAGCTCCTGGCTCAAGCAGCAGATATCCAAACAGCGCAAAAGCCCAAAAAGTTCCGGTTACCGATATTAAGAGCCCTCTGTTTGAAAAGATTGCGCTCCCGAGAAGTGTCTTTTCATCACAAAAGCACAGCCCGGCAATGCAGGTGCCGCAGGCAAGGGCTATAAAACTTCCGGCTCTTTCGGAACCTGCGCCCAGAAACGAACATCCGATCGAGGCGCCGGTTAAGTAAATCGAAACCAAAAGCGCATGCATCGCAGTGCGTCGGCTGTATTTCGCGCCCGGACTCACCAACACTCCTTTAAACTCCTGCCTCTGTATTTTCGGAATCAACAGAAACTTTACCGCAGCGAAAACGAGCAGCGCAGCCGCCTGTTCAAATGCTGCTCTTCCGGATAAAAATATTATAATCAACGTCGAAAAAATCGCACCCGCGGCGGCTGTGCCGAACAGCGCACTGTTTTTTACGGCTGTGATACAGCGCCGGGACTTTTTTACCGCATCCGAAAATTCACGGTTGGTATCGGCTGAAAGCACCAGCCCGGCGTGGTTTCGGATCATATCGCAGGCGTCGGACGCCGCTACCCCCAGATCGGCAGCTTCCAGAAGATTATTTTGGGCGCATTCCGAACCAATCACCGAGACGTTTTCCCCGCGCGACCGGCAGCTCTTGATAATTTTGATGCAGTCGCGCACCGAACAGTCCGCATAAGCTCTGACAGCAGGGTCGGCGATATTTGCCTCGCTCGCCGCTGCTACTTTTTCGTCAGCGCACAAGACGCCGAGCGCTCGCCCGTAGGCCTCGGTCACCGTCTTGCTTTTCGCCGTCAAAATAACCGGAGTGATCCCGTTTTGATAAAGGTCGTCACAATATTGCGTCAATCCGGCTGAAAGTTCGTTTTGAACGGCAATCATTCCGGCTGCCATAAATCCCTCCGGTTCCGATTCGGTGTCGGCGCGCAGTTTTTTTACGGCAACAACGATGACCTCCGCAGCGCCTCTCTCCATGTCCGCAGCGGCTTCTCTGGCATCGAGCAGCGGTTCGTCACAGTGGATTAAAAGAGTTTCCGCGCTTCCGACCGCGACCGCGAGCTTCACTTTACCGTATATAACCGCAGCCGCGGTGATCTCACCGTCGCTCGTCCCGAGCGCCCGGTTAAAATCCGAAAACAATTTAAAAAGACCGCCGTTTTCCTCAACCGCAGTCAAAATTGCCTTGGTTTTTGCGTCCCTGCCGCGATAGACCGGAACATCGTCACCGTCAAACTCACATCCTAATCCAAGCGCCGCAAGCCGAAGCACCGCTGCCTGATCTTCATCGTTCGGGTCATAATTTTTAGCGCCTAACTGTGTCCATACCTTGACGACTCTCATTCGCTTTTTGGCGTATAATACATCGATGTCCGAGCAGACCATCGAAATTTCGGCACATTTCTCGATATCCGCGGGATTGCGGAAGGTCATCCCGCTCCCGGCTGATTCAAGCGCCTCGGCGCAGAGGCCGGAACGCATATCCGCTGCAGGCCCAAAATTCAACGCAATTCCCACCGCAAGAAAAACCGTAGAAAACGCTCCGGAATAAGTCAGGGCATCGGGGAAAAACTTCGGAAGCAAAAGCGCCGCCGTGCCCAAAATGGATGCCGTCACCGCAAACGTGGTTTGATTACTGTAAAACATCTTTTCAAGAGGCGAGCGTTTTTCGGGAGTCGATACTGTCCTGGAACGCAGCCGCGCGAATTCGGTGCGTTTTCCGGTTTCGGTCACGATCGCCAACGCGTTGCCCTCGGTCACGCCACAGCCGCAATAAATCATATTGGTGCGCTCGTCAATCGGATCATCCTCGCGCACCGCCGACATTTGATCTTTTTTAGTGAGTCTTCCCACGCCGAATAATGCCGATTCGTCACAGAACAGATTAGAACTTGCCACAAGCCGCGCATCCGCCGGAATCACGTCTCCCGCTGTGACGAAAATCAGATCTCCCGGCACCAAAACCTCGGCATGGGCCTCAAGACGATTTCCGTCCCGAACCAGCGTCGCCCGCTGCCGTATCGAGCCCGCCAACTGCATCCGGATCTGCCGCTCGCGTCCGTTTCGAATCAGAGAAAATACCAGATCCGTTAACGCAACGGCCACGATCAAAACCGCCCAAATCGCCTTTCTGTCCGCAATCGCGCAAAAGGCCGCCGCGACGGCGAAAACCAACGTCCCCGGGCGCAGCGCAGCTTTTAAAATCGGGTTTTTATCCGGCTTCAAAGCCGGTTCATATCGGTTCCGCCCATATTTTTTGGCACGCTGCCTCGCCGCCGCCGAAGTCAGTCCCACGGCGGTGTCGGTCTTGAGCTGAGAAGCGACCTCAGAGAGCGTGATATCATGCCATCCCATAAAGGCCTCCTTTCGACAGTAGCGGCGGCTGCCGCAAACAAACGCGGGAAGTTATCTGCTTGCCGCTCTGAAACGGCCCGGCTCGTCAGCGGTAAAATGAAAAAGGACTCTTTATTCTGCGGTTTTATTGCCGGATTTCCATATCGCACCCGGCAATCAGATTAACGCCGGTACCGAGCAAGTTTTCAACGATTACATCACCTGCTTTGACCGGAGCTTTTGCGACAATGCCGTTCGTCGCGGCTGCACATGCTGACATCGTCGATTTCGGAATCGTGCGGTCGGTCTTGACCGGAAGGCGTTTTCTTGCCGCACCCTCCAAAATCACGGTCGTGGTTAGGGTTCTCCGGGGATCTCTCACCTCCTGCGCGCCGTAATCCGAACCCCGGGAACAGGAGTTGCCCGTGACTTTAAAGGTCTTTTCATCCACTTGCAGCGTGCAGCCTTTCGGGCAGACGATGCAGGTCAGTTCTTTCATACCGAAGCCCCCTGATCCGAAACCGTTCTCGCGCCGACGGTGATGATCTTGCAGCCCTTGAGCTTATCCGGAGAAATCACGATCCGCTCCATCTCACCGGGAGCCATCCGATCTCGTTTAAAAGTCATCATCTCGTTGTTTTCGTCAGTAACAAAGATTTCACTTTTTTTATAGACCCGGTTCACCCGGAAAAACACCGTAACGGGCTTTTTGCAGTCTTTTGAGATCCGCTGCGGCACGGTATATCCGACTCCGGAGCCGTTTTTAACTAAAATAAATCCGCCCTTTTCGCACACTCCGTTTTTCAAGTACTCCGCCGCCGCTTTTCCGGCTTTTTCGCCCTCGGCGCTCACAAAATCCACGAGATCATGCACATGCAGCACATTCCCGCAGGCAAAAATCCCCTCGGTTTCGGTCTGCATATTCTCGTCCGCCACTGCGCCGTTAGTACGCGGGTCAAGCGCCACCCCGGCGGTCTTGCTGAGCTCGTTTTCGGGGATCAACCCGACCGATAACAGCAAGGTATCGCAGTCGATATTAAATTCGGTTCCGGTCATCGGCGTCCGGTGTTCGTCGACCTTGGCAACCGTCACCCCCGAGACCCGCGCGTTTCCGTGCACTTTCGTGACCGTGTGCGACAGATACAGCGGGATGTTGTAGTCCTCCAGACACTGCACCACGTTTCGGGTCAGCCCGTTTGAATAAGGCATCAATTCGACAACTGCCTCGACCTTTGCTCCTTCCAGCGTCATACGCCGCGCCATAATCAGCCCGATGTCGCCCGACCCGAGAATGACGGCCTTTTTGCCGACCATATACCCCTCGATGTTGATATAGCGCTGCGCGGTCCCGGCGGAAAAAATCCCGCTCGGCCGGCTGCCCGCCAGCGAAATCGCGCCTGCGGTGCGCTCCCGGCAGCCCATCGCCAAAATAATCGCATCCGCCGTGAACGACTGGTATCCGGACTCTTTTCCGACCGCGTCAATGTGTCTTTCCGGCGAAATCGACAGCACCATCGTGTCGCATAAAATTTCAACGCCGGTTTGTTTTAACAGTTCAAGGTCCCGCTGCGCATATTCCGGCCCGGTCAGTTCTTCACGAAAACGGTGCAGTCCGAAGCCGTTGTGGATGCACTGCGGCAGAATCCCGCCGGGCACGCTCCCGCGTTCCAAAATCACGATATCACGGATTCCGTTTTCCCAGGCAGCTTTGGCCGCGGCCATACCCGCCGGGCCCGCACCGATCACGGCAAGCTGAACCTTTTTTAAATTCATTCTCATTTTCCGGTCTCTTTGGTCGGCCCGGTCACGATATAAGAGCCCGCCTTTTCCTTTTCGACTTTTTCATAGGGGATGCCCAGTTCGCGCGAGATCAATTCATGCACGAGCGGCGAACAGAATCCGCCCTGACAGCGCCCCATACCTGTCCCGCAGCGACGTTTCACACCGTCAAGCGTCTTCGGCGGAATCGGAGAATGCAGGGCATCCAACACTTCGCCCTCGGTGATCGTGTTGCAGCGGCAGACAATCCGCCCGTAAGAGGGATTCTTTGCGATCAATGACTTTCGCTCCGTTTCATTCGCCGAGGCAAACCGCACCTTTTTCCGGGTTGTAACAACCTCATTTTTCGGCTTCATTTCCAGCCCGAATCCGCGGATCATACCGGGCAGATCGAGCGCGATTGCCGCTGCCGAGGTCAGCCCCGGCGATTTCATACCCGCGATGTTGATGAAGTTTTCGGATTTGTTATCCGGCCCGATGATGAAGTCGCCCCGGTCGCTGTAAGCCCGCAGCCCCGCAAAATTACGGATATTTTCACGGTAGTTGACCGCGTCGGTGTCGACATCGGCGCGTTCTTTGACATAAGAAAGCGCGTTTTTGTCGGTGCCGAAGTCGATGCGCGACAACTGCGCCGCCGCATCGGGCCCGACCAGCAGGTTTCCGGTGACCGTCGGCGAGATCAAAACGCCTTTCCCGGCCGCCGACGGGCATTGAAACATCACATGCGAAAAAACATTGCCCTGTGAGCGGTCGAGCAGATAATACTGACCCTTGACCGGTTTGATCTCAAATTTTTCCGCGCCCGCCATTTCGGCGATCTTATCGGAAAACAGTCCCGCGGCATTGATTACGCAGCGCGCCGCAATCGTTTTTTCTTCGATTGTAATTTTCCAAACCCCGTTCTCCCGCTTCATCCCGGTCACAGGGCTGTCTAATCTCAGTTCGCAGCCGTTTTTTACGGCGGTCTCGGCGAACGCGAGACACAGATCCCACGGTGAGACAATCCCGGCCTCAGGCGCCCAAAGCGCTTCAACTGCGCTGTCCGACAGATTCGGCTCCATCCCGTGCAGCCGCTCTTTTCCGATCAGTTCGACATTTACCCCGTTTTGTATTCCGCGCCGATAAAGTTCCCCCAGCGTCTTTTGGTCCGCATCGTCAAACGCGACGACCAGAGAACCGATCTGTTCATATTCGACCGAAAGCTCTTTTGCGAGTTTTGGCATCATTGCCGCGCCTTTGACGTTATATTTCGCCATCAAGGTGCCCGGTTCGGCGTCGAATCCCGCATGGATAATCCCGCTGTTTGCCTTGGTCGTGCCCATAGAGACGTCGGGTTCGCGCTCGATCAAAACTGACGAAACATCATATTTCGACAATTCAAAGGCAGCCGCACATCCGCAGACACCTGCGCCGATGATCGCGATGTCGTAAGATTTGCTCATAAACGCCTCCGAAACTATCATTGCTGATTAAATATTATACAATATTTTGGCGCATTATGTAAATACTATCTGATGAAATTATGCCGACTTTTCGGTTGAATGAGGTGTTTTTTTGCGCAGAACCGGCAAATTTTCGTTGATTTTTGACCATACTCCCCGTGTCGAATCCACCGGCACGATTGTGGGCAAAAAAGAGGCCGACGGGCCGCTCGGGCGGTGGTTCGATATTAAAAGCGACGATTCTTATTTCACCCAGAAAACCTGGGAGCAGGCCGAGGCGATTATGCAGCAGACGGCGCTGCTCAAAGCCCTTGAAAAAACCGGGCTTGATGCCTCGTCGCTCGATATGGTCTTCAGCGGCGACCTCGAAAACCAGTGCATCGCCTCGAGTTTCGGGGTAAAAGCCCTCTCGGTCCCGTTTGTGGGCCTTTACGGAGCCTGCTCAACGATGGCGCTGTCGCTTGCGCTGGCGGGGTTATTTATCGAAAGCGGCGCGGCGGGCAGGACGGCCGCGGTGACATCCTCCCATTTTTGCACCGCCGAAAGGCAATATCGTTACCCGCTCGAATACGGAGGGCAACGGCCTCCGACCGCGCAATGGACCGTCACCGGAGCAGGCGCGGCAATCATCGCCTCGGATGAATCCTGTCAAAACCGGGGCGCTCCGGTTTTAAAAGCGGCAAGATTCGGCGTCATCACCGAACTCGGCATCAAAGATATCGGCAATATGGGCGCAGCGATGGCTCCCGCCGCCGCCGAAGCAATCTCGGGCTTTTTGTCGGATACCAACCAGACACCGGATGATTTTGATTTGATTTTGACCGGCGATCTCGGTGAACTCGGTTTGGCTATGACCCGCCGGATCTTAAAAGATGATGTCTCGATACCGTTGAGAAGATTAAGGACTGTGGCTGCATGATCTATGACAATTCCGAAAAAAAATTCGGATGCGGCGGTTCGGGCTGCGGCTGTTCGGCTTCCGTGCTCAATTCGATGATCTATGCAAAACTCTGCGAACGAGAACTGAAAAGCGTATTATTCGTCGGCACCGGCGCTCTGATGAGTCCTGTCAGCGTCTTTCAGGGCGAGGTTATTCCGGCGGTCGCTCATACCGTCCAGTTTGCCTCAAAATCGTAAAATACGGAAAGGGACAACCCTATGTTTTTAAAATATCTGACGGTCTACGCGGTGGGCGGAATGATCTGCCTGATCTGCCAGATTCTGATTGACAAGACCAAGATTACGCCCGCCCGGATATTGGTTACCCTCATCGGCCTCGGCGTGTTGCTCGCGGCCTTCGGGTTTTCCGACGCGGCGGTCGACGCGGTGGGTGCGGGCATCACCGCGCCGATCATCGGGTTCGGCATCACACTTGCGAACGGCGTCAAACAGGCGGTTTCGGAAAAGGGCGCATTGGGCGTTTTGACAGGAGGGCTGACAGCGACATCGGCGGGAATCGCGGCAGTCATCGTTTTCGCCTTTTTGGCGGCGGTTCTTTCCAAACCGCGTGAAAAATAAATCGAAAGCCCGTTTATAAATAAAACTTTTCATCGTATCGAATATCCCGTCGTTATCCGGAAAAAATAGGTACGAAAATCGGTTATTTCGTCCGCAGACGGGAGAATATGGATATGGTAAAGGGAGTCAATAAGCAGGTCATCGAAGTAGTGGATACCGGCAGCCGCTATTTTGAGCGGGCGATTTTAATCGTCAATCCGAAAAATATTGCCGACCAGACCCGCATCTACGACGAGGCGGCGCGCATTTTTTCCAAAAAAGAAGAGTTACCGCCGCCGAGAAAACTCGTTTTCCCCGCGATTTGCAAAATGGCGGGTTTCACGGCACTCGGTGCCGCTATTGCAGGCATCCTGATCAAAGTTCTCTGATAAAGCCAAAAACGCCTCCCGTTCGCAGTTTCTCATGCGGAACGGGGGGCTTTTTCGGTTTTATCGAATGCCCGATGAGCCTTATTTCGAGGATGCCGAACTTGACATTGAACTGACCGGGCTTACCGAAGAACTGGTCAGCGGGCTGGTCATCGGACTGGTCAGAGGGCTCGTCATGGAACTTGTCAGCGGGCTGGTGACCATACTCGGAACGCTGCTCATCACCGAACTTGGGCGGTAAGAGGATACCCGGCTCGAAGCCGAACTTGTATTGCCCTTTGCGCAAGCCGTAACGGCCGCACATATCGCCGCGACAACCGCGATATACAAAAGTTTTTTCATTTTTCCCTGTTCCTTTTCTTTTCGATCGATTGACGCGAGGGTTCGCGTCCCGAATATTTTCTGCTGTAAACCGCGAAATATTTGTGTTAAAACTTTACATGAACCGCTTGAATTGTTATAATAAAAACTGCAAACGCCTAACAAATTTTCGGTCGGTTTTTCGTTTCAAAAAAATTCCCCGGATCTAAAAATATTACCAGAGAAAATTACAAATAAAAACCGAAAGGATTTGATTTTTTGAAAATTAAAACCGAAAACGGCTATGTGATTCCTTCACGCGATACGGTGTTTTCCTATAACGGCTGGCCGAGTGTCTGCCGGGGGCCGAAAGGCGATTTGATTGCGGTCTGTTCGGGCCTTCGGCTCGCGCATGTCTGCCCGTTCGGCAAGGCGATCTTATGCCGCAGTTTTGATGAGGGAAAGACCTGGACCCGCCCGCAGATCATCATCGATACCCCGCTCGATGACCGCGACGCCGGCGTGACGGTCTTCAACGGCGACAAAATCATCGTGACCTCTTTTAATCATTATATCCGTATTCAAAAGGATTTTCCGTGCGACAATCAATTTGCCGAGACCATGAAAAACGCTTATTTTTCCGAAAACCGCATCACCGGTGAGCTTGAAAAAAGATTTTACGGCTCCACTTATGCCGTCAGCGAAGACAACGGAATCACCTGGAGTGAAGTTCGCCATGCGCCCGTCACCGCGCCGCACGGTCCCTGCGCGCTCAAAAACGGCGGTCTGCTCTATATGGGCAACCCCAAGGTCTACGAGGAACAAAAACAGCTCACTCCCGAAAAAAACGTTCTTGAAGTCTGGTTCAGCCCCGACGGCGGGAATTGGGAAAAATATGCCGCGATTGAAAACCCGCGGAAGGGTTTATACTTTTGTGAAGCGCACATCGCCGAACTGCCCGATCACACGCTGCTTGGCACCATCCGCGTGCAGGGCGAACTGAAAAACGGCAATTACAGCGAACGTGTCTTTTGCGTCTATCAGACCGAATCCGCCGATGGCGGTAAAACGTGGACAGCGCCGCACAAAACCGTCGAATTCGGTTCGCCTCCGCAGGTGCTTGTGCATTCATCGGGAACACTGGTACTGGTCTACGGTTATCGCCGCGAACCCTTCGGCGAGCGCGCGAAGATTTCAAACGACGACGGAAGGACCTGGAGCGAAGAACTCATTCTGCGCGACGACGCGCCGAATTCCGACCTCGGTTATCCGGCCTCGGTTGAACTGAAAGACGGCCGCATCCTGACGCTTTATTATCAAAAGCACGACATCCAAACCCCGCCCGAAATCATGTACTCAATCTGGGAAATTCCTGCGATGTAAGGCCGAATCGCCGCGCATTTCTGGGGGGAGGCGTCGCTTTTTTTATCTTTTCGATTATAACCAAAAACCCCCGCCGCCCGAAACGGGCGGCGGGGGTTTGTTTATTGCGCTATCGGTCTTCCTTTTTGTCAGGCTTATCCGAGCCGGCCGTTTCGCCGGTCTCTGATTCCGCTTTTTCCCCTTTTTCTGATGCATCCGCTGTTTTTGCGGCCGCGGCTTCTTTTTTCATTTTTCGGGTCGGTTTCAATACCAGTTTGTCGAGGAAATCGTAGAACGGTTTTTCAAAGATCCACAGCAAAATGCCGATTACGAACAAGAAAATGCCGATAAACTGCGAGGTCGATAGCGCTCCGACATTGCCGCGGATCGTATCTTCCCGGAAAAATTCCAGCACGAACCGAACGATTGAATATAAAATAAGATATAACGCAAGCCCGAGCGGCCGTTTTTTGTTTCTCAGCAAGAGCAGCATAATGCCGAAAATGGCGAAGTTGCAAGCTGCCTCGACCAGCTGCACCGGCAGAATCATATCGGCCGTGATGCAGACGTCGCCGTAACAGCATCCCGCGAAAAAGCAGCCGATGCGCCCGAACCCCTGCGCAAGCGGAATCGCGGGCATGATGATGTTGACAAAGTCTGAAACTTTCTGCCGTTCGTCATGCAGATACCAGATGACCGCAATCGCGCCGCCGATCAGACCGCCGTAAAACACAAACCCGGACAGTATGTAGTCCTTGAAAAACTCCCCGAATGTAATTGTGCCGCCGATATTTCCGATCGCCGTGATCATCCGTCCCGCAACCGTGATCCAATAGAGCACCTTCGCCAGAATAAATCCGCCGACGAGTGCCCAGACCGACAGATAGAAGACGTCGGTCTTGAGCCCGGCGTTTTTAGTCCGTATTTTCACCGTGAAAAGCGCGGCGAAAAATCCGATCAACACCATCACGCCGTAGGTTTGGATGTGCAGTCCGAGCAAATTGATTTCCGGATACATAAAAAGATTCCTTTCAAATCAGATTTGTTTTCATACTTTCTTATTCAACCGGCAGCCTGCGTCATCGCACAAGCTCCGGTACGAACTTCAGATAATCCGCCGAGATCAACCGGAACTCGATGCCTTCATGCGGCCCGGTCATGGCCTTTTTATGGCTCTGTGCATGCAGATGGCCGTAATAACACCGTTTGATGCCGTTTTCAATCAGCACGTCCATGATCTCATTGCAGCGGTATTCTCCGTAGAGCGGGGGATAGTGCAAAAAAACCACGGGTTCCAATCCTGTTTTTTTTGCCGCTTCAACCGACATCCGCAGCCGCCCGACCTCGCGGTTTAAAACTTTTTTATCGGCGCTGTCGGCGAGGTCATAAAACCACCCGCGCGTCCCGCATACGGCGATATTCCCGGCGGCCTCGGCGCTGTTGTGGATGAATTTGATCGTCGAAAACCCATTCAAAGCCAGAAACTCATTCATCTTTTTGACGGTGTTCCACCAATAATCGTGATTGCCTTTCATGATATACTTTGTTCCGGGCAGCGCGTTGACAAACGCAAAATCGGCTTTCGCCCGGGCAAGGTCCATCGCCCAGCTGATGTCGCCCGGGAGCACAACGAAATCACTGTCCCTGATGAGTTTATTCCACGAAGCTTCGAGACGGCCGGTATAATCGTTCCAGCCGCCGAAGATATTCATCGGTTTATCAACCGAAAACGAAAGATGCAGATCCGCTATCGTAAAAACGCCCATGTAGCCCCCAGAAAAATGTCCGTGATGTTATTTTAGCATACATAAATAAGCCCGTCAAATCGCACAATAAAACAGGAGTTCCCCGAAACGGAACAGAAAAACGCGAAAGGAACAGGCCGATATGGAATACACGGAAAAAACCCCCGGCGGGGACAAAATTGACTGCGGGGTGCAAAACTGTATTTATCACAGCGGTAAGAAGGAATGCAGCGCGAAAGCCATCAAAGTCGGGCCGGGTGCCGCAAAACGCAGCGAACAGACCTTCTGTGACACCTTTAAATCCCGTGAATCCGGTGAACCGCCGTAGCGAATAAATATTTTGAGTCAAAAAGCGGCTGCGCATTTTATACGCAGCCGCTTTTTCTGATTCATCATTCGTTTTTTTCGATTCCTTTCGGACTTTTCATGCGCAATCCGCCAACCGTCTCAACAAGTCCGACCACTGATAAAAGCGCAATCAAAACAATTCGCAGCGCGCTTTCGCTCGCTTTCGTATACAGCCAAAATCCCAGAAAGAGCATCGCGATGCCGAGCGGAATCCCGGGCCAGATCTCCTTCCAGTCGACCAGTCCGTTTTTGGTATGCCCGATCAGAGAGATCACCGCGCTCGGAATAAAAAGAAGCAGAACCAGCCCGCGCGCCTCGCTTCCGCTTGCCAGCCCGAACCCGATTACATAGGCGTATAAAATCCAGCCGCCGCCGAAGCCGAGTCCGGCAAACCACCCGGACACGAGCGCTGCAAGCGTATCCCAGACCCAGCTCACGAACTCACCGCCAACCGGATCGCCGAGAGCAGCAATAAAATGCCGAATGAGACGCGGATCACTTTCGGAGGCAGTTTGACTAATAAAATCGCCGCAGCGACACCGCCGGCGAGCGTTCCGCCGACATACCGCAGCGCGAGCGGCAGGATATTCGGCTCTTTGACACAAGCTAAAATCGCACCGGGAACCGATACGGCGAGTACCAGCGCAACCGTGTCGGCGTGTGAATGTTTTTGATCAAACCCGGCTTGCTCGAGCATCGGAACCGCGAAAATCCCGCCGCCGGCCCCGAATAGACCGGCAACCAGCCCGGCCACCGCGCCTGACGCCCAAGACAAAAGTTTTTTCAATAAACCACCCCCGGACTATTTTGCTCCGGGGATTTTGTATTATTTATTAAGCCGCTTACCACATATTTTTGTGTTTGATTTTCAGCGGTTTCACCTATAACCGAAAAATCGCGCCGCGTTGTCATAGAAAATCCCGTCCGCGGCTTCCTGCCCGAATTCCTTCGCTATCCTCTTTTCGACTTTTACCAAATCGAACAGCTCCTTCGCGATCGCAGCGCCGTCGTAATCGCTTCCGATCGCAAGATGCTTTTCGCCGCCCAAAGCAAAAAACCGCTCGATGTGAGACATCAGCGCTCGTACCGATCCGCCGTTTCCCAAAAACACCCCGTAAAAATTCAAGCCGACAATACCGCCGCGCCGAAAGATCTCCATTGCCTGTTCATCGGTCAGATTTCGCGTCTCTTTACAGACGCTTCTCGAATCGGAATGTGTCGCGATGAAAACCTTGTCCGTCGTCTTGCAGACATCCCAAAACGCCTGATCGGAGCAATGCGAGCAGTCGAGCGTGATTCCGTTTTGCGCCAGAGCGCGGATAACTTCTTTTCCGGTCTCCGAGAGCCCTCTGCCGTCGCCTTTGATGCCGCCGCACAGCGGATTGTCAGGGTTGTGGGACAGCGAGACGATTTGAAAACCCCGCTCTTTCAGCATCGCGGCATCCCCGTCCGGGTCCCGGATCAGATTGCCGCAGTTTTCGACTGCGAGCAGCGGCGTCAAGCCGGGAAAGCATGGAAGCTGCTCCGCCAAAAAGCCGGTCACTTTTTCAAAGGCTGCCCGGGCTTCCGATTTATCGGTCGCGTCGATGCAAATCGCAAACGTCTGAACCCACTTCCGGTACGGGCTTTTTAAAAGCGGCAGAGAAAGCCCGGAAAGGGGTTTGCCCGCGTCAAATGCGGCGGTCGCCGTATCGCAGTGCAGATCAAAAAGATTCATAATTTGCAAGCTCCTTTCATAGATTTGTCGGGGAGTGGTCATCATGGCGAAATTTACGGTCGGCGGTTCGTTTTATTCGCAGCTCTGCCGCTCTTGCGGAGAACTTGCCCGCTATGAGTTTGTGCACTTGGGCAGCGCGGGCAGCTCGGCAGGAGGCAGGGAGATCCCGTATATCAAACTCGGCGGTGACGACTGCGTGTTGTTTCTGGCCGGTACGCATCCGCTCGAATATATCACGGTTTCGGTGCTCGCCGGCTGGCTCCAAAAACTCTGCAAAGCGAT
>Ga0116170_10000130_pt1 | contig 73456 bp, 53 predicted proteins | sample AD_JPNHW1_MetaG_FD_89797 | JGI IMG/M metagenome (GOLD analysis project Ga0116170, IMG submission 89797) | Active sludge microbial communities of municipal wastewater-treating anaerobic digesters from Japan - AD_JPNHW1_MetaG | ecosystem: Engineered > Bioreactor > Anaerobic > Digestate | place... | reverse complement strand
CGCGCTGGCGCCAGGCGTAATGGCCGCCCACTTCCAGGTCGTCGTCGAAGTCCTCGATTTCCGAGTTCGGATAGGCGAAGCGGTGGCGGATCAGGGTCTCCTTCTCCAGGGTCTCGATGTCGAGACCGCCCACGCGCGACGGCGTGCCGGTGAAGTACTCCCCGACCAGATCCTGTCCGAGGCCCACGGCCTCGAAGATCTGCGCGCCGATGTAGGAGGCGATGGTGCTGATTCCCATCTTGGACATGATCTTCAGGAGACCCTTGCCCACGGCCTTGATGTAGTTGTACTCGGCCTTGTCCTGGGAAAGATCGGCCGGCAGCATGTTGCGCTGGCGCATGTCCTCGATGGTCTGGAAGGCCAGGTACGGATTGATGGCGCTGGCGCCGTATCCGAGCAGGCAGGCGAAGTGGTGGACTTCGCGGGCCTCGCCGGTCTCCACGATGAGGCCCACCTGGGAGCGCAGCCCAAGGCGGATCAGGTGGTGGTGCACCGCCGACACGGCCAGAAGCGAGGGGATCGCCGCGTGGCCGGAATCGATGGGCTTGTCGGAGAGGATGATGACCTCGTAGCCTTCGTCGATGGCGTCCACGGCCTGGCGACGGATCCTGGCAAGGGCCTTCTCCAGACGGTCCTCGCCTTCGCAGGCCTTGAACACGATGGAGATGGTCTTGGCCTGGAAGTCGTTCTTGTCCACCCAGCGCAGCCGTTCCAGCTGGTCGTTGGTGAGGATCGGCTGGGTCAGCTCGATGATGCGGGAGTTCTCTTCGTTCTCCTGCAGCAGGTTGCCTTCGCCGCCCACGTAGGAGATCAGGCTCATGACCGTCTCCTCGCGGATGGGGTCGATGGGCGGGTTGGTCACCTGCGCGAACAGCTGCTTGAAGTAGTTGAACAGCGTCTGGCTCTTGTCGGAGAGCACAGCCAGGGGCACGTCGGTGCCCATGGATCCCGTGGCTTCCTCGCCGTTTTTCGCCATGGATTCCATCAGGAAGCGCAGGTCTTCCAGCGTGTACCCGAAAGCCTTCTGGCGGTCCAGGATGCTTTCGGCGGAAGGCTGGCGGATCTCGCGCGGGGCGGGCAGTTCCGACACCAGGATCTTGTTGCAGAGAAGCTCGGAATAGGGCTTGCGGCTGCAGATGCGGTGCTTGATCTCGTCGTCGGGGATGATGCGATGTTCGTCCAGCGAGGCGATGAACATGCGACCCGGCTGCAGGCGCCCCTTAAGCACGACGTCTTCCGGAGGGAACTCCAGGACACCGGCCTCGGAGGCCATCACCAGGATGTTGTCCTTGGTGAGCATGTAGCGGCTGGGACGCAGACCGTTGCGATCCAGGGTGGCACCGATCAGATGGCCGTCGGTGAAAGCCACCGAAGCGGGTCCGTCCCAGGGCTCGATCAGCGCGCCGTGGTATTCGTAGAACGCCTTCTTTTCGGCGCTCATCTCCGGATCCTTCTCCCAGGCTTCCGGAATCATCATCATCATGACGTGTGGAATGGAGCGACCGCCCATCACCAGGAGTTCCACGACGTTGTCCAGCGTGGCGGAGTCGGAGCCGGTCTCGTCCACCACCGGAAGGATCTTCTTGATCTCGTCGTCGGTGAAGAGCTCGGAGGCCAGGCTTCCCTCGCGGGCCTTCATCCAGTTGCGGTTGCCGCGCAGCGTGTTGATCTCGCCGTTGTGCGCCAGCGTGCGGAACGGATGGGCGAGGGGCCAGGTGGGCATGGTGTTGGTGGAAAAGCGCGAGTGCACCAGGGCGATGGCCGATTCGAAGGCGGCGTCGGACAGGTCCACGAAGTAGCTGGCCACCTGCGGAGGAGTGAGCATGCCCTTGTAGAGCATGGTCTTGTAGGACATGGAGCAGACGTAGAAGTCCTTGGAGCCCTCGAAGCCCTCCTCGCGCACGGAACGCTCCGCGTACTTGCGGATCACGTAGAGCTTGCGCTCGAAGGCTTCGGCGTCGTGGACCTCGCTTCCGCGACCCACGAAGACCTGCCAGATGTCGGGCTCGCCGGAAAGGGCGGTGGGCCCGATCCCGTCGGTGTCGACCGGCACCTTGCGCCAGCCCAGGAGCTGCTGTCCGCATTCATCGATGCAGCGCTCCAGGATGGCCTTGGTGCGCTTCTGCGCCTTGGCGTCCTTGGGCAAAAAGACCATGCCCACGCCGTACTGCTCCGGCTGGGGAAGCTTGATCCCCGCCTTGGGAGCATGCTTGAGGAAGAACGCGTGCGGCATCTGGGTCAGGATGCCCGCGCCGTCGCCCGTGTTCTTCTCCGCACCGGAAGCGCCGCGGTGCTCGAGATTCACCAGGATCTCGATGCCCTTGGCCACGATGTCGTGGGTTCGGTTGCCATTGAGGTCGGCGATGAAGCCGACACCGCAGGCGTCATGCTCGAAGCGCTCGTCGTAGAGGCCGCTCACCATGGGTTCGGAACGTTCGTTCACTCCGCAGGTCTCCCGTTGTGGTAAACAGGTCGGCGCATCCAGGCGGGATCCCCCGCCCGACGCGCTTCCCTTCCAATCTGGACTAAGGCAGGAAAAAGTAGCAACACGTCGCGAACGATTCTCAGAAATGGAGCCGCTCATCCCTCAATCCAAGTCTGCCGACCTCGACCTCCTCCCCCCCCATTGCCCAGGCTCGGACACCCTTCCCAAACCGCCGGACGATGTCGCGACGGCCCGCTCCCGGAACCCGAACGGCGGTCCATTTCAACTATGAACTCGGATCGCGAGTCCAGCATTTCAGCCCCCATGGATACGATCAATCCTGTTGTTTTCTTGAATCGACGGATCTATTTGTACTACGCTGCAGGCACAGACAAGCGCTTGTTCCGGGGGCCATCCCGCCTTACCTTCGGGACATGGAACACGCATCGATCTTCGCATACAACGACTTCCGGACGTTTCTGAAGGACTGGTGGAGCCATCGGCATGCCACCGACCGGGACCTCACCAAGAGCGAAATGAGCCGAAGGCTGGGATTACCCAACACGCGCTCGTACTTCACGGATGTCCTGGCCGGGAAGAAGGTCACGGATCTCTTCGTGGACCGCTTCGCGCAGGTCCTGGACCTCACGGTGGACGAAGCGCGCTACTTCCGGACCCTGGTCCAATTCAACCAGGCGGAAACCCCGGAAGACCGCGAAGTCGCCTTCGAACGGCTGGTGACGCTCAACCGCACCCCCTATCGTCGCCTGGACCCGAAGGAATACCGCTACTACAAGTCGTGGTGGAACGGCGCCCTGCGCGCGGTGTTGGCCATCGAGGACCACGCCGACGACTGGGCGATTCTCGCCGAACGCCTCTCTCCCGCGATCACCGCCCGGCAGGCCAAGGAATCCATCGCGCTGATGGAAGACCTCGGCTTGGTGCGACGCGACGAACGCGGCTTCTGGAAACCCGTGGAATCCTCCCTTTCCACCGGCAAGGACAACCGCAACGAGCTGGTGCTGCAACTGCAGATGCAGCAGTTCGAGCTGGCCCGCCAAGCGGTCATGTCCCCACCCGGACCTCCCCGCGATTTCGCGACCTCCACCTTGCACGTGTCCCGGACCGGACTGGACCACATCCGCGAACGTGTGGACAAATTCCGCACGGAAGTCCGCTCCATCGCCCGGAACGACCCGGACCCCGCCGATCGGGTCTATTCCCTCTGCCTCGCCTTCTTCCCAATCACCAAGGACCGGTGACCCCATGAACGCAATCCGTAGACTCGTCCATTCCCTCCTCGCCGCGGGACCGCTCCTGCTGCTCGCCTGCGACGGCACGCACGTGGTGGAGGGAGGCTCCGACGACACCCATTCATCCCTGCACATCCAGGGGCGCGTGCTGACCCAGGAGGCCAACGCGCTTCCCGACGTGGTGGTCCGGCTCAGGCGACTGGGGCTTTCCGACACCACCGGTTCCGACGGCGGCTTCGTCTTCGCAGGCGAAACAGGATTCGATCCGGACCGGAAGGATACCCTCGACTACTTCCGCGACGGCGAACAGATTTCGTCGGTCCCCGTCCCGGCATCGGTGTGGGACGCTCCCGACCTCTACGTGGTCCAGCGCGACTTCTCGGGCTACATCACCGGAAGCACGTTCCGGATCCGCCATGTGGTCGGGAAACTGGGACTCCCCGATGGAACCACCAGGAACATCGGGATGGACTGGAGCCTTTCCCAGCGGAGATATTCGGGTTTCGCCCATTTCGCAAAGACCGAGACTTCCGACACGTTCTCCCTCGTGGTGACGGCCACCGACAGCTTGGACAGGATCTGTGGCAAGAGCGATCCCCTGCGGTTTTCCAGCCGGTCGGGCAGCGTTCTGATCCCGGCGTTCGAGGCGCAGAACATGCTTCCCTCCCTGGCCATGGCGGCGATGTCGGATACCGGATTCCCGGAGCTCTCCAGCATCGGCTTTTCCACCGGGAATCGAACACCGCACCAGGCGTGGGCAGGCGAATCGGTGCGGGTCGTCGCCCGTGCGGAGGGAATGTTCGAGCAGATCGACCGCGCGGAATGGAGCCTGGACCGGGCGAGTTGGCACTCCCGGAGCGCGAAGCGCATCCTGGGGACCGCCTGGGCGCGATGGGACACCGTCGTGAAAGCTCGGGCGGCGACGTCCCCTTCCGACACCCAGGTGGTCTGGCTGCGGATCGTCATGTCCAACGGCTTGCAAATCCTGGATTCGATCCGCATCGTGCCTCGGCAGTTTTCCCCTCGCGCTTCCATCCTGGTCGGGTTCACGGACGGCTTCGAGACTCTCGAAGGAGTTCCTCCCGGGGGTCGTCTGAATGTCATCCTGGAAGAAACGCCCTTGCCGTTCTCCAATGTCGTTTCCCGAACGGTCACCCTCGGGCAGTTCGTCCCGGATTACTCCCGTCGAGGGTCGCAGCGATTGTCGCTGGTCGGACCCGTCCAGCCGGTGTGGGGAAACGACACCATCCTTCCGGCACCATCCATCGCCGGAACGTACGCGTTCATCTACCAGATCGAACACGCCAACGGAACCGTGATCGCCGACACGAGCTCCCCCTTCCTGGTCCTGAATCCCGGCCCCCGGATCCAGTCCGCCGGAATCGAAGGCGATTCGATCGTCATCCGATGGACGGATTCCGTCCCCAACCAGGCCACAACGCGAATGATGTTCGTCCCGGAGCCCTACGAAAACGGAGGGCACACGGATACCGTGACCGTGGGCGCCAACAGGACTTGGGGCTCCTACCGACTTCCCATGGGTTGCCAGCGGCTCCACCTGGTCATCGACCATCCCCTGTCCTTCCAGCAGGACACGACCTTCATCATCCCCCTGTTCACCTGGACCTTTTCGGGCGCAAGCATCGACAGCTCCCGATTAAATGCCTGGGGGGAAGGCATCGGTGGATTCAGGGCCTACGCCGAAGGTGGCATCGGCCAGGTCCTCATGGGCGAAGTCGCCAAGCTGCGATGGTTCCGGGAAGATTCGACCTCCATGGACGGGGCGAGGTTCCATTTCCGGCACCAAGTGGTCTTCCGGAACGAGTACGAGTTCCCTGGATCTTCCGACACCCTCTCCATGGACATCGCCAATCCGGATGCATGGCCCCTGCAGGTGGTCGCGACCTTCCGATGCAACGACCACAAGGTCGGACAGGAACCCGATACCCTGAAATGGACCTTGGTGGCCGGACCCGCGGGGCGAATCGATCTTCCCCTGGCCACTTCCGGATGGCCAGAGTACCTACAGAGGAAAGCCGCCAATCCACCATATTCCTGCACAACGGCAGAACTCAACATCACCGCCACCCAGACTTCGGGTCCCCGTGCCCGTCAGGGATTCCTGGAAGTGGACAACGTGCTCTGGCACTAGCCCTCCTCCACCACGCCTGTTGACGTGATTTGACGCCTCCTCGCCCTTCACCGGGGCGCAGGAGGCGTTCCCATCTGGGAAACCAACACGAACCGCGGCGGCTCGCCCGGATCGTCCACCGGCAAGATGCCCATCGGAAGAGCGAGCCGGATCGACGACTTGGATCCGGAGGGATGGCCGACCAACGTGGAGGCCACCCCGAAGGCGCGCTCCCGCGCCCCGCTCCAGGACCGCGCGCGAATCCCGACGTGGAATCTCACCAGGCGCCCCTTGCCCTGCGGGAACTTGGCCTCGGCGGCGGCTTCGAACTCCAGGACCTTGCCTTGGTGATCGAACGGCACGGGAAAGGGGCAATCCACGTACCCGAATCCCGCCGGCGGCAGGGCAAGCCCTTGGAAGGCCAGCCCCACGTTGGAGGGCTTGTCGCGGAACAGCGGCTTGACCGGATCCAACCGGATGGATGCCGCGCAGGGTCGATCGCGATTGTTCTGCAGCCACACGCGCACCAGGAAGCGCTCCCCTTCCTGCAGGGTCTGGAAGGTGAAGTGCAATCCTTCCGCATCGAAGGGCTTTTTGTCGATGCGACGGATTTCGTCTGCAACGACGTCCCTGCGGAAGAAACCCCACAACAAAAGCCCCAACGCCGCCACGCTCAGGAGGATGGAAACGACCGCCACCGTCCAGACCGTCCGCGAAGCCGGTCCGTCCCAGAGGATCGATCCCGCGAACAGCGCAGGCCCGATCGCGACCAGGAACAAGGCAACAAGAAGTGTCCGTTGGGTTTCGGTCATCGGGGATTCCACGTGGAAAGGTTAGGGGAAAAAGGCTCGCACCCGAAATGGCCTTCAGGTGGCTTCCGAAAATACGCAACCACCAGGAGCGCCGAGCCAGGGATCCGGACAGATTCAAAGCGGGTAGTCGGCACCCGCTTGCGCGAAGTCGCGACCTCGCAGTGCCCACTCTACGCGGCTTCCATCGCGGTACACCGCCTGCAACCGGAATTGGGCCAGCGAGTCCTGGAGGATCTGGGTGGGGACCTTGAAGAAGTTCTCCGCCTCGGTGGCCCAGGGAAGCTCCGTTGAGTCGGTCGGGGCATCCACCTTGTACACGCGCATCGAAACCACCGCCATGTCCGGATCGCGCACGTGCACCAAGGACCACCAGGCGTTGGAACCTTCCTTCACGTGGAGCCGCGTGGGACCACCATAGAGTTCCGGATGCCCCACGCACGACACGAATTGCCACTCACCCGCGTACCGCCCCGCCTGCGAGCCCATGAGCTCGCCCGCCGGGGCGCCGCCCAGATCGATCCCGCAGAAGTCGTCCGGGCATTTGTCGACGATCCGCGCGAAGGTTTCCTTCCATCCAGTGGGCGTCCGCGCTCGGATCCGCACTCCCTGCCCGCAGATGCGGCCCCCGTTCCACTGTCCCTGGAGATCGCCCGGGAGGCGGCTCACGTGGATGGCGGCGTAGTGGGCCATGGTGGTGCCGTAGTTGCATGCCCCGCCTTCGCTGGGTGCCGGGGTGGTCCCACCGTAGGTGGTCACGGCACCGGCACCACCATCGACGGAGAGGACCGGGATCGAAAGGTCGGCCGCATCGCAATTGGTTTTGCAATCCGCCACGGTATCCGTTCGCGCTTTCACCATCTTCGTGGTGTCCAGCGGAACAGGATTTGTCACCGAGGTGGCGGAATCGTCGCGGGAACAGCCTCCCACCACCAACCAGAGCAACGGGAGGAGGCGAACTCTCATTGGGGCCTCAAGGAAGCGCGATGCGCGAAGTGACACGCTGGCCAGCCACCACGGCGGAAGCGAAGGCAATTCCCTTCCTTCCCTCCGGGGTCCACCGCACCGACCTCGCGCCGGGACGCTGCGACAACAGGATTTTCCCTTCGGCGTCACGGATCTCGAAATACGTCATTTCTTGTCCAGAAGCCAGGAACACCATTTGGGATCCCTCCCGTTGGGCCGCCAGGAGCGGTCCGGCGTTGGATCTAGAGGCGGGGACGATGCCCACGAATTTGGAGGTGTCCACCGGATTGAGCTTGGAGTTGATGTACCCCAATGCCGCGACCAGCCCCGCGTTGTAGTCGATGCCGCCCTCGGTCTGTTGGTAATCCGTCATGGATTCCTTGAAATTCCCCGAAGCGTCCTTGGTGTATCCGACCAAGTACCCGAACTCGGCGTTGCGTGCGGGGATGCCTTTCACGGCGGTCATCTTGTCACTGTCGTCCAAGTAGACGTTGCGGTGATGCGGCCATTGCGGCGATTTGCTGCAACCTGCACAGAAGCCCACCACGAAGGACTGCTTGGCGATATTGGCGCCAAGGATGAAATCCACCTGGTTGTAGATGAACTGGTCGTAGGCATCGGACTTTTCCGAAGCTGCGTACAACCCTACGATGAAGGCCTGATTGGCGGGATATCGCAGGAAGCCCCACGAATCCCCGATGGTGCTCAGTCCGCCCTCGCCAGTGGCTTTGGAGGTGTAGGAATCGATGAAATAGGACTTCAGGCTGCCCCACTTGTCGGTCATTCCCAGATACTTGCCCAGATTGTAGAAGGCGACATCGTCGTTGTTGGCGTAGCAGTATGTGTAGTAGTGGTTCTTGGGGCCATCCTTCTTGCCTTCGGCGAAGGTTCTGTACGCACCATCGTTGGTGGAACGGAACAGCTCGGTGGCCGCGGTCACGATGTCGTCGTTCATGTGGTTGTTGGCGCTGTAGAAGCCGCCAAACGCCGTTCCGCCGGTGGTCGATTGTTTCTTTGCGAACTCGAAGGCGATCTTGGCATGCGCCAGACAGGTATCGGCGTATTTGGCATCGAACTTCCGGTAGATCCGCGACATGATGGCCAAGGTCGCGGCGGCGAACGAGGGCATGGAACCGTCGTTCACCACGTTGTCGCCGATTCCATTGGACTTGCCCAGCTTGAAGATGGGGCGTCCCTTGTCCTTTTCACCGCCGTTGATCTGAGGATAGGTGACACTGTAGTAGCTGGAGGTCACCCAATGCGCATGTTGCCCGTAGGAACCCGCATCGCCTTGGCCTTTTTGGAAATAGAAGGTATTCGCGTCGGGAGTGGCCTTGATGATCCAATCCGTGGCGTACTTCAACTCCTGCAGCAGGTCCGGGATGCCATCGGGCTGGCTGGCAGCGTAAGTGTAATCCTTGGCCGCCGCGTAATCTGAATAGTCGAATCCATGGTACTGGTCGGGAAACCCGGTGGGAAATGCGTCGTAGGCCTTCGCCAAAGTGTAGGCGCTGTTGAAGAACGACTGGCCGAACAGGGGGAAGTCTCCGCAATCGAACCACCCTCCTGTGAGGTCGCGACCATCTGCGGAATCCTTGATGTACGAGACCTTGTTGGGCTGATCCATCAAAAGCCAATTGGGGCCGACTCCCGCCCGTTGTCCACCGTAGAATCGAGTGGTGATCCAAAGCGCTTTTTGATAATCCGGGGCAGTGAGCTTTCCCGCCGCACCGGCCAATTCGGCGGCCAATCCGATGGCGAGAAGAAACCGGATGGAATGGGGATGCGCCATGGAAAAATCTCCTGAAAAATCCTGATTGAAGACGAATGGTACCACAACCGCACCGGGCAAACCCGGACAGAGCTCCAACCTACCCACACTCGCGGTGGCCCCGCTGGAAGTTCCATCGAACACCGCCACGCTCTGTACGCTGGGGAGGCCTTGACTATTTTCCAGGCGACCTCTTATCCCTCCCGGAGGACACCGATGCGTGCGACCCCAATATTCCTGTCGCTCATGGCGACCATGGTTTCCGCCCAAGTCCCCGTCACCCTCAAGGCGGGTGACAAGGCGACCGCGGCCGAGGTGATGCAGAACTTCAAATACCTTGACTCCCTGGTCTCCCAAAACAAGAAGGACATCGGCAAGCTCCAGGGAGTGGTGATCGAGAACCAGTCCGACATTTCCTTCGCCAAGTCCCAATTGGGATCGAAAGCGGACACGTCGAAGGTTTCCAACCTGGTCAAGAGCGTCGATTCCAATGGGTTCGTCGTGGGAGCGAAGTCGACCAACGACGGTCCGAAGTTGCAATGGAAGCCCGGAGCCACTACCGCCTGGTTGGGACTCCACAACACCAGCAGCCCGTGGGAGGGCATCTGGATGGAACTCGACCCAGGCAGTGCAGGATCGATCTCCGGCCATGGGGGCTCCGGATTCTGGATGGGGAACCAAGGCTACACCCATTTCGGAATCGCCTACGAATCGACCAATGGGCTCTGGATGGGATTCCGCGGCCGGAGCCAACCCCTGCCCATCATGACCTCCCAAAACGGGTCCGAAGTCCACTTCCCCGCGCCGGCGTTCGCGGACGACGGTCTGCAGGTCAAAGGCGCCATCTCCACCACAGGCAACCTCCAGGTGGGCGGCATTCTTTCGGTCCAGGCCAAGCAAATCGCTCCCGACTACGTCTTCGCGCCGGAGTATCCGTTGATGCCATTGTCGGAGCTCTCCAAATTCGTATCGGAGAACCGTCACCTCCCCGAGGTCCCCGACGCCCAAACCATCGCCTCCCAGGGCGTGGACGTGGCCCAGATGAACCTGGTCCTGTTGCGCAAGGTGGAGGAACTCACCTTGCACATGATCGCCCTCCAACGCCAGGTGGACTCCCTGAAATCCCGCTAGGTACGCCCAGGCTGGAGTCGCCGGCCGGAAAACCACCTATCTTTTCCGGCCAAGCGCCAATTTCCGACCTCCACATGCGAGTCCCATGAACGCCGACAACCCCATCACCCAGCGTCTGGAGATCCTTCAGGACCAGTACGCCGAGTTCTGCACCACCCCCGGGGCGGTGGTGTTCCGTTGGCTGTTCGAACGCGACGAGGAGCCCATGCTCCAGGCCTTCGTCGACACCGAAAACGAAGATCGAGGCTGCACGAACGATCTTTTCCTGCGCCTGCACGACGGCTTCGCCAACGCCGAGGTCCATGGTTTCCGGCTGGCCAAATCCCTGGAACAATTGTTCGAGCGCCCTCCGGAGACCAAGGAAGGAGATCCTCCGGCCCCGAGCGCATGGAAATGCCCGGTCCGCACGGCGGAAGACAAGGCCAACCCCTACTTCCTGAAGTGCTTGAAGTCGTTTTGCGACCACTTCCAGGAAGACCTGGAACTGGCGGTCCTGATCCTGTCGCCCTCGTCGATTTCCGTGTTCAAGGTCTACGTGGATTGGTTGGCGCAGCTGGCCAAGTCTCCGCTGCCGCCGCAGATCCGCATCCTGCTGGCCGACCACCCTTCCCATCCAGCCTACGCGGAACTGGACACCCTGGCCCCGGGAAAGGTCTTCGTGAAGTCGGCCAACTTGGACATGGAAGGAGCCATCGCGGAAATCGCCGAAGAAGACGAATCCCCGCGCGGCCTGTATCGCAAGCACTACGCATTGATGACCCTTGCCGTGGGAAAATCGGACCTCGCCAAAGGGGAGATCCACGGAAAGGAAGCCCTGGGGGTGACCGCCTCGGAAGATCTCCCGCAACTGGAGCCCGCCATCCATTTGACCTTGGCCGCCGGATACCTGGGGCTCAAGCACCACCAGGAAGCCTTGGACAAATATTGCCTGTCCGAGGCCAGCTCCCGCAAGGCGATCGAAAAGAAGGAACCAGAGGGCCCCAAGCTTCTGGTGCAGTCGCTTCTGGGAAAAGGTGGCGCACTGGTTTTCCTGAAACGCTGGGAAGATGCCGCGCAGGCCTACCAGGAAGCCGCGGGACTGGCGACGCCGGACGATCTTCCCACCGCCCTGGAAGCCCATCGCATGGCGGCCTTCTGCTGGGCCCAGGACAGCCGCTGGGACGACGCGCATCGTGAAGGGATGGCCACCGTGACCATCGCCGAGGGCATGGACAAGGCGGAGCTTCCCAAGACGGGCTTCCGTTTCGCTGCCCGCGACCTCCACAAGCTGCTGCGCAAATGGCGCTACTCCGGCGAGGAACGGCAGGCCATGGACACGCGTCTGGTCGCCTTGCTGGGTCCCACCTGGCGCGAAGACCTGGAAAAGGAGCTCTCCGCATGATGCCCGCGGTGAAGATGCTGGATCCCATCATGGGGATCGACATCCACATGGTGGCCATACCGGCGGTCCCCAGCCCCATCCCCACGCCTCTGCCGCATCCGTACGTCGGCATGGTCCTGGACATCATGGCGTTCCTGCCCTTCGTGGGAGCCACCGTGAAGGTGCAGGGGATGCCGTGCGCCACGGCGGGGACATCGGGCAAGGCCATCGTTCCGCACATCCCCATGGGCGGTCCCTTCCTCCCCCCCATTCCCACCAACGACTCCGAGATCTTCATGGGGTCAGCCACGGTGCTGTTCGACGGATCGCCAGCGTCCTTCACCGCGCTACCGTGCCTTTCGTGCAACAGTTTTGGAATTCCCCCGCCACCGCGCAAGAAGGGCGGAGCCAAGATCTCCCTGGAACTGCCCACTTCCATGGTGGTGGCCATTCCCGCGGGACTCCCGGTGTTGATCGGGGGCCCACCCACCATCGACATGATGGGTCTGGCGATGAAGGGGCTCCAAGCCCTGGGTGGCAAGCTCTATCAAAAAATCCAGAAGACCAAGTTCTGGAAGGCGGTCTCGCAGAAGATCCACAACGCCGCCAAGAAGGTGATGGACAAGCTCAAGATCCCCAAGAAGTCCAAATTGCGGGACCTTGTGCACGACTACATCTGCTCCAAGACGGGTCACCCGGTGGACATCGCCTCCGGAAAGGTCACCACCGAGCACATCGATTTCAGCTTCCCGGGCCCCATCGCTTTCGAGTGGAAGCGATGGTACTCCACCGCATCCAGTTACGATGGTCCATTGGGAGTGGGCTGGCACCACCCGTACGACATGGCTCTGGCCGAGGACCACCGCGTGGTGGCGGTGCGTCTGGAAGACGGGCGGGTGCTGCTTTCCGCGCGCCTGGGAGTCGGCGAGACACACTTCGACCGCACCGAGAAACGCACCCTGTTTCGCGACGAACGTGGCTACGGGTTGCGAAACCACGCCGACCGCACCACCCACCGCTTCGGCAAGGCCGAGCGGGACGGCGTGCAACGTCTGGACTCGATAGAGAATGATTTCGGCGAAGCCATCCGTCTGGAGTACGACAACGAACTGTACTTGACGGGAATCGTCGACAGCGCGGGACGGCGGATCCGCCTGGTGAACGACCACCGCGGCAAGATCCGCTCCATCCTGGTGCCGCACCCGACCCTTCCCGGCGAGGAAGGCGAGCGGCCGTCGGTGGAAATCGTGCAGTACACGGTGGACTCCGCCCACGATCTGGTGGAGGTCAACGACGCACAGAAGCGTCCCTGGAAGTTCCGCTATTCCAACCATCTCCTGATTTCGGAGACTCTCCGCAACGGGCTCACCTTCCAGTTCCAGTTCAAGGGATCGGGAATCACCGCCCGCTGCGTGCGCACCTGGGGCGACGGCGGCATCTACGACCACAAGCTCAAGTACAACCTGGTGCAGGGCCACACCGTGGTCACCAACTCCCTGGGAGCCCGCACCGAGCACCACCACGAAAACGGCGTGGTCCGCGAGGTGGTGGATGCCCTGGGAAATCGCTCCAGCACGCTGTGGAACGCATGGATGGAGCCGTTCGCGACCCTGGACGAATTGGGACGCGGCACCCTCACGGAATACGACGACCGCGGCAACCCCACCAGGAAGGTTGGGGTGGATGGCTCCACCTTGGAAGTCGCCTACGAAGACGACCTTCCGGCTTCCGCCACCGACGCCGTGGGTGGCCAGTGGCAATGGAAGCACGATCAGGGGCGACTGGCAGAACGCATCGATCCATTGGGCAGGATCACTCGCTACGAGTACGACGGATCGCGCCTTGCCGCCTTGGTCGACGCCAAGGGAACAAGAACAGAATTCGCCTACGATGCCCACGGGAACCTTTCCAGAGTCACCTTCCCGGACGGATCCACGAACGAATGGATTTTCGACCGGTGGGGCCATCTGTGGAGCGCCGTGGACGAGCGAGGCAACCGGCGCGATTTCGCCTACGATCTTTCCGGAAATGTGCGGAAGATCCGCGAACCGGACGGCAACCTGCGCGAGATGGACTACGACGCCGAAGACAACCTGATCCTCGCCAAGGATGCGCACCGCGAGGTGCGCTTCACCTGGAGAGGCATGGGAGCCATGGCCTCGCGCACCGAAAACGGCACGCGCATCGAATTCGCCTACGACACGGAGGACCGTCTCACCGCCATCCGCAACGAAGTACAGGACATCTACGGCTTCAAGCGCGACATCCTGGGGCGGGTGGAGCTGGAGCAGGGATGGGACGGCCTGCGCCGCGCGTTCCGCTACGATGCGGCGGGCACACTGGTGCGGATTGAACGTCCTGGAAATCGATGGACGGAATACGTCAACGATGCGGCGGGCAGGATCCTGGAGGTCCGCCACTGGGACGAATCCACCGAGTCCTTCGCCTACCGCCCCGACGGGGAGCTGGTGGAAGCGACCAACGCGCACGCCAAGATCCGCTGGGAGCGCGACATCCTGGGACGCCTACTGAAGGAGGTCCAGGGCGACCACTGGGTGGAATCGGTCTGGAACGACCTGGATGAACGTATCGAACTCCGTTCCTCAATGGGTGCACACCAGATCATCCATCGCAGCGCGACGGGCGAAGCAACTTCCGTACTGGTACCCGGAAACCCCGAGGATTCCGCGGCGCCACCCAGGTGGGAAGCCAAGTTCCAACGCGACCAATCCGGACTGGAAATCGAACGCGCCCTACCCGGAGGCATCAACAGTCGTTGGGAGCGCGACCAGCACGGGCGCCCGGTCAGACATTCCTTCGGCCGCAAGGACAAGGAACGCACCCGCGAATACACCTGGGAAGTGGATGACCGCCTCAAGAAGATCGCGGACTCCGCCTACGGTCCGGTGGAGTTCGAACACGACAGGTTCGAGAATCTGTCCGGAGCCACCTACAACGACTTCCACAAGCTCTGGCGTGCGCCGGACGTTCTGGGCAACCTCTTCCGCACCCCCGAACGCTCCGACCGCAAGTACGGTCCTTCGGGACAGCTCCTGGAATCCACCGGCACCCAAGGCTTCACGCGCTACGAGTACGATGCGGAGGGGAACATGGTCAAGAAGACCATCACCCCACCGCATTCGCCGGAACCCACCATGGTCCTGGGTTCCGGCTCGGCCCTGGGAGCCGGCCCCAATGCCGACAAGATATGGCACTACGAGTGGAGCGCGGCGGGACACCTCGCCCGCGTGGTCCGTCCCGACGGCCAAGTGGTGGAATTCGCCTACGATCCACTGGGACGCCGCGTGTCCAAGACCTTCGCGGGCCGTACCACGCGCTGGGTGTGGGACGGCAACCTTCCCCTCCACGAATGGCAGGAAGAGACCGGCCCGCTCCCGGATGTGGAGCCTCCGCCGGCCTATGCCATGGACGCGCGCTTGGCCGAGGTGCTCCAACTTCTTCGCGACCAGACGTTATCGCCGTTGTCGCCTCAGGGGCCACCCGAACACCCCAGTGCCGAACAGCCCATCACGTGGCTCTTTGAGCCCGATTCCTTTGCGCCCATTGCCCGCCTCCAGGGCGAGCGCCGAGAGAGCATTGTCTGCGACCATCTGGGCACTCCGTTGGCCATGTTCGACCACACGGGCGAACAGACCTGGTCCTTGGACCTGGACATCTATGGCCAACCGCGCATGGTGGAGGGCGAGCGATGCTCGTGCCCTTTCCGCTACCCCGGCCAATACGAGGACTCCGAGACTGGTCTCTCCTACAACCGCTTCCGCTACTACGACCCCGAACTCGGCGGGTACATCAGTCAAGACCCGATCCGCCTCGACGGGGGTAACCCCACGCTCTACGGATATGTTAAGGATACGACCAGTTGGACGGATGAGGTTGGACTCGCAAGCTTGTTCGAACTCGGAACGTATGGCTCCCTAAACGGTGGAACAAATGTCCGGGATGGACTCCAAGCTCATGAATTAATCCGCCACGAGTATCTGGTCCAGCAAGGACTTGCGTCAAAGAATGGCCGACTTTCCGGCAATCCATCGATAGCTCTGGATAACGCACACCATACCAGGGTTGGAGGTGCTCATTGGCATGAAGCTCAAATTCGAGCATCGCAGGGATTGGGGAGAAACCAATTCCACCCGAATCTAAAAAGAGAGCTCGACATCACTCAAGGCGGATTGCGAAAGGCTGGTGTACCAGCAAGTCGGGCGCGCAAACTGCGTAAACAATCTGAAAAATTCCACAGAAAACTTAAGCAAAAGAAAGGGTGCGGACCATAATGACTCAAGGAGTACAACTGATTGTTGGCGACAAAGTAAGCTGCGACGATCATGGACCTCGGGTGGGTGGAGCGTTTTTAAAACCTCAAGACATCGAGTGGCCAATCGATTCCGACGGGAATCCGCTAACGTTGATTCTATCAATCCCAACATCTGCGCTGCTCCCGCCTGGAGACCGCTTTCCCAATTTTTGGGTTTCAGTCTTCGTAAAATATTCTGCCACAGACTATTGCTTAGACGCGGTTACCTGCAACGACGCACAATCATTCAAAGAGAACATCGGAAGGACCACCAAAGTCCTTATTCATCGACCTGGAGATCCGGTTACAATGGGGGTTGAGGTCCCCTCACGACGCATTGAGCGAGGAGCCGCAGTCCACCAGGATTCCTTCAGCGGCTCAAAATGGGCAGGTGAGCCAACTTTTCTACAAAAGAATCCATTACCTATTCCAGAATTCATGGAGTTTCTTTTGCAGCTGTACTCCTCGGATCTTTCAGATGAGATTCCTGACTTGCTTGGATTGCCAGACTCCGTTGGATATTTGTTTTTACCCAGCCATTCATCAGACAACATCGATGGCATTTTCTTTGCCCAATGCACATGATAGTCTCACGCGTAGCACGATCCTGAAGTTCGCTTCGACTGTGGAGACGAAGAAGTCGAGGCTATCGGACAAGCAGGTGGTACCGATCACCCAGGAGCGAGCGAGCAGATTGATCAACGATCGTTGAATACCCGATGGGGAACACCGGAGGAGGTGTTCTTCATCCAGTAGATTCCGCTGGGCAGGTTCCGGCGGACTCCCTCCCAGCCTGCTTCCAGGGAGATGTCGCCGACATGGAAAGACGCGACCTGGACACCTTTGAGGTCGAAGACCAGGTAGTCGCCAACGGAACCCTTCGCGGACATCGACTTTTGAACTTCGATCGAGCTCTTGGGCAGAAGCGAGATCATTTTCTGGGCATAGCGGGATCCAAGCAGGTCGTACCCGGAAACGTTGAAGTGGAGGTTGTCGGAACCTGCGGCGCAACCCGACGACGAAATCACATAGGAGGTAGGCACCACACCCGGAAGCTTGTTGATCCCGGTATTGGTTCCAGCGTTGTTGTACACCTCGCCGGCCAGCAGGGGGACATCCGCGGCCTTCAAGCCAAGGTCGCTCAGCAGTTTGTTGTAGATGGTCTTGACCTTGTCCGCCCAACCCGCTTGATAAGCATCGGATTCCCCCTGATGCAGGAGGATTCCCTTGATCACACCGGTCTGCTGGGCGATCTTGCCCATGGCCACCAACCGTGCGTACGGATCACCTCCGTATTGGTTGGCGATGGACTGCATCCAGCTGGCCTGGCCGGCGTAATAGGACTTCGCCTGGGTGGGATCGAACCCGGTGATCGCCGTGCCTGCCACCGCCACCGGTACGATTCCGATCTTGATGTTCGAGGGAAGTTCGGCCATCATGGTCTTCCCGAAGGACTCCAGCAAGCTGTACTTGCTGTCGCACCGCACCAGGGGCGATTGCGCCGTGAACCATTTGCCCTGGGAGCGGCTGCCGCACGTCACCGGAGAAAGATCCTGGAATCGTTGATTCGCCGCCATCGCCGGGCTGGGCAATGCGGCATTCCCCTCCATGTTCGACTGCCCAAAGGCAAGGAACACGTAGAAATTGGGGTCCACCTGGGCATTGACCGACGGTGCCAAGGCCATCGCCGCCATCGTCAATCCAAGAGACGTCTTGCGGATGTTGATCTTCATGGGAAAAGGCCCCCGAAAGAGAGATTCATGTCAGCCAAGCGGAAGTGGACTCAAGGTTCTTACCCTCGAGCGCACGCCTTCTCCGGGTAGATTCCACAATGGACCGTTGTCGGATCGACAACACCCCCATCACGAACCAAGGACGATGGGCAACGGATCCCACCATGGAAGGAATTTGGTCGAAAAACGGAAAGGGAGCACCGAGAGGCGCTCCCCAAACTCATGAACCGGAAGGAACCTGTTCAGATCCCGTGGGTCATGCGCAGGTGCGCTCCCGTCGTGAGATTCCTGAGCCAATAGATTCCGCCAGACAACCCCTTGCGGACGTTGCTCCAGCCTGCATCGAAGGCTTGGCCATCCCCCGCCTGGAACCGAGCCACCTCCACTCCACGGACATCGTAGACCACGTAGGCTCCCGCAAGTCCAACTTCCCGAGCATTTCCGTGAACGGTGGATGAATGGGCGCGCAGGTAGGACAGCATCTGGACCGCGTACCGCTTTCCGAACTGGCGATAGGAATCGGCGCTGAAGTGGAGCTTGGATCCATCCTTGGCATGGGTGCCCAAGTTGGTGGACTTGATCACGTAGGAGGTGGAGATGACGGTGGGAAGCTGGTCGATCGTATTGTTGAACCCCCCGGCATTGGCGACTTCCCCAGCCAGCAGGGGAACCTGGCTGGCATTCAACCCAAGATCCTTGATCAGAGCCTCGTAGACCTTCTTCACCTTGCCGCCCCAGACATTGACGGATTCCCCCGCGTTGGATTCCCCCTGGTGGAGAAGAATTCCTTTGATGACACCGGTCTGCTGGGCGATCTTGCCCATGGCGACCAGCCGAGCGTAGGGATTGCCATCGTACTCCTTGGCGATGTTCTGCAACCAGCTGGCTTCCTTGGAGATGTTGGCCACACCATTCACGGGATCGAAACATTCGATCTTGGCCCCCGCCACGGCCACGGGAACCATCCCGATCTTGATATTGGCAGGAAGACTGTCGACCAGGGTCCTGGCGAAGTAATCGGCCGGGCTCAATCCCGTCCCGCACCGGAACAACGGAGCGATTCCAGGCGACCACTTGTCCTTGGTCCTCTGCAGGCCCGTGCAGGTGGTGGCTCCCAGCACTTGGAATCGAGGCAGGGAAACCTTGTCGGAGGCCCCGAAATCGGTGGCGTAGCCCTCCATGTTCGATTGACCGAACGCCAGGAACACGTAGAAATCGGGATCCACCTGGGCATGCGCCTGGGGGGCCAGCACCGAAGCCGCCAATGCCAGGGCGATCGTCGTGTTCCGGTTTCCTGCATTCATGGGAGCATCCTTGATCTCGATGGGTTGGCGATTCCGAACCGTCCACGTGGCAGGCCGTGGCGAACGAGCCCCCCCCTACCCCGGGAACAGGTGGAAGATCGCTCCACCAGAAAGCGATTCCATGGACGTTTACAGGCTGGAGCTTTGGCAAATCGACCAAAACGGACTGGATTCCAGGCTCCCCGGCGAAGACACTTTGTACCTTTCCGAGCTCCGACCAAGGCTGGACAGCGTTTGTCCGAGCTCCGAGAAAAGGGATTCCTGGCTTCACCGAGGCCGCCTCCCCTATCCACCCTCCTTCAGCCCTTCGGAGAACTGAAATGCCGAAAATCTTGGCATCGCTGGCAATCCTGTTGCTGGCCACCGCTTCCGACGCTTCGGAAGGCGATTTCCTGTTCGATGTCGGTGTCGCCCCGGTGGTCCGCAACCTCGCCGACTACGCGACGCCAAACCTTGGAGCCCATGTTTCCTTGCTCAGCGGATTCAGCGAGAGGACGGACATCGGGCTGGTGGCGACTTGGGACCACCTGAAGGGCGAGAAGGGAACCGGGGACCTGGACATTTCCTCCCTGGCCATCCAAGGATGGTGGAACTGTCTGGATCGTTCCATTCGCCCTCAAATCGGCATCTCCTCCGGTGTGTCGATGGATGGCGAAGCCAACGCATCCCTCCATCTTGCGGCTCGGGTTCGCGCGCTCATCTCGCTTTCCACCCGATTCCGCTTGTTCGCAGGAGTGGCTCTCGGAAGCGATATCGGCGACAAGGGCAGCCACTTCGCCCGCGGGGAGTTCGGCACCCAGTTCCTTGTTCGTTAGCACAGGGAGTTCCCCGGTGACCACGGATTGCGCAACCGCCTGTCCAAACTGTATGTTCGGGTCTTGCCCACATCAAACCTCCATTCCGGAAAGAAGCCAGTGAACCGATCTCCTCTGCATCTGCTCGCCATCGCCTTCCTGGCACTCGCCACCCTCGCGCAAGCCGCCGGGAAGTTCACCGCCGACGAATACAAGCGCGCCCTGTGGATGGCCACCCGGTTCTACGGCGGCCAACGCTCCGGCGAAGGACCCAATTGGCTACTGATCGGACAACCAGACAGCCTGCAGAAGAGTTTCCTCCTCGACTCCTACGGAGGCCAGGACGTCTCCGGGGGATGGTTCGACTGCGGCGACCACGTCATGTTCGGGCAGACCCAGTACTGGGCCGCCTATTCGCTCGCCAAGGCCTACGAGACCTTTCCGACCGGCTACGACGACCTCTACGACGGCAGCACCTACGCCGACTACAAGCAAAGCGGCAAATGGAACGACGTCGACGGCGGCACCCCCAACGGCATTCCCGACCTGGTGGACGAACTCGTCTACCAGGCCGACTACATCGCCAAGGCGGTCATATCCAAGGACGTGTTCATCACTCTCAAGGCCGACCCCGACGCCGACCACAAGCGTTGGGTCACCGCCCCCATGATGTCCAAGATGAGCAAGACATTGGGAGGCGAATGCGCCAGCGGCGGCGAAGAGAAGTACGAAGCTCCGGACTGGACCTTCAAGGGCAATCTCACCCCGTGCACGGGCTATTCCACGCGATCCATCAAGGCCGACAAGGACAAGGCCATGGCCTCCAACGCCGCGGCGACACTCGCCGTCATGGCCAGGATCCTGGATCGCCTTGGCGTGTACCCGGAACGGGTGAAGCTCTACACGGACAAGGCGAAGGTCGCCTACGAGCATGCTTCGGCCATTTCCGGCACCATCGCCTACGGGATGTTCTATTCGGCGAATCCCAACCAATGGGACGACTTCGTGAGCGCCTCGGCGGAGATGTACCTGCTCACCAAGGAGCAGAAGTACCTGGATGCGGCCAAGTCCAACGAAGGCCAAGTGAACAAGAACCACAACTGGGCCTTCAGCTACAACAACGCCGACGACATGGCCTACTTCAATCTCCATCGCACCGCGGGCAGCACCGCGGCCCTGGACCTGCTGAAGAAGTACGCCGAGTACTACAAGGGGAAGATCAACTCCGAAGGGCTTGCCGAGGTGGGCGATCCGGCCTGGGGAACCCTGCGGTATCCTCTGGGAGCCGCCTACAGCATGGCGCTGGCCAACGTCGCCACAGCAAGCGAGACGTACCTGCCGCAGATCCAGCAGCAGGTGGATTTCATCATGGGTGCGAACAACGCCAAGATCGCCTTCCTCGTGGGCCTGAAAACGTCGTTGTCCACGTCCACACCCCGCTTTCCCCACCACCGTAGCGTGTTCCAGAGAAACGACAATCCTTCCGACGAGAAGAAGGCGCAGATGACCATCCCCGAGAAGAACCAATCCTTCGGGGCCTTGGTGGCCAACGTCGGATTCGCCTCCACGGGATTCAAGGACAACGTGATCGACTACAAGTATTCGGAGGTCTGCACCGACTACAACGTGGGCGTGGTGGGCGCCCTGGGATACGTCCTTTCCAAGATCGCCCCGGTGGATACGTCCAAGTTCCACGGCGGCTCCAGTGTCGCACGGACAGGCGCCATGCTGCGGACGGAACGACGCGGCACCTCCTACCTTCTGCGCGCCCCTGACGGGAAACTGCTGACGGGGCTGTCCATCCGACAGCCGGATGGCCGAATCGTCCGCACCTTTTCCGGTCCGGCTCGGGAGGTCCTCTGGACACCCGATCGTGCCGGGCTCCATCTGATCAGCGCGGAAGCGGACGGAGCACGCTGGACCACCCGCATGGTGGTTTCCCGCTGACCGGAAGCGATCAGGGTCCCTGAAACCTCAGCGACCGCTCCCCGTGGAAAGACGGATCTTGCCGGGGAGCAGTCTGGGAGCCAATCCGGGAGCGTCCACCGCCCGCCCGGCCGCATCCCTGGACACCCCGTTTTCCAGGTTCGCCCGGACTTGGAAACGGGAACGGATCGACGCTCCTCCGGCCAAGCGGAGGGACACGGAATCCAGGCAGAATCCAACCGTATCATCGGCGAAATCGAATTCCAGCCGGGCGATGGAATCGGTCCTCGAGACCACCAGATCGGCCGACTGCCGGGAAGTCCCGGCCGGCAGCGAAAACCGCTTGGCGCCGGCCAATGCATCGTGCGGTTCGTGGTCCATCACCAGATTGGCCGACAGCATCCTGGATGCGCCAGCCCGCACCTTGAAGGACAGTCGATAGGTTTCGCCCTGGATCAAGCGCATTCCGGGCCGATCGAACTGGCTCTTCCAAGCGTCGGCGGAACTGGCAGACAAGCGGACGCACGCCTCCCCACCGGTGGTGGTGATGGTGGTGGGCACCGCATCGTCGTGCCAAGACGTCCACCCCCCGATCCCGTCGGTGAAGTCGCCATCGTCGATGCGTTCCCCGGCGGAAACGAAGACCGCCTCCAGAGGTTGCGAATGATCCACCAGGAAGGAATCGGGGTTCCGCGAGGATTGGAGCATTCCCCGCCAAGCGGAGAATGCCCATCCGTCATCCGGGATCGCCCGGGCTCGGACCATGGACAAGGCGGGGAAACCGGGACCGGTCGGCGAGAGCTCGATGCGTCCACCACCCTGGACCTTGGTGGTCACCTGGTAGGGCCCCTCGCCGGGGTCCATCTTGTGCACGCGCACCCAATCCACCCGGAACTCCTGTGGGAACACAGCGGAGTCCACCCCCTGAGCCCCACCCCAGGCACCACCGACAGCCAGGTTCAGCAACAGATGGAACGGTTGGTCGAAAGGCCATTTCTCCCAGGTCCCCTCGTTGGCGAAGTCGAAGTACCGAACCCCATCCACGCCGATGTGCAGGCTGTCCGGTTCCCATTCCAGGTGGTAGACGTGCCAAGCGCTGGCAAGATCCGTCAGGGCGATGTTGCCGCCCTTCTGCGTCCCCATGGGGTGGTTGTAGGCCTTGGTGTGGACGGTGCCGTAGATCGTTTTCGGCTCGTGGCCCACGAACTCCATGATGTCGATTTCCCCTCCACCCGGCCACCCTCCGTACAGGGAAGCCTCGGGAAGCATCCAGATGGCGGGCCAAACACCTTTGCCCGCAGGAAGCTTGGCGCGCACATCCACCCGACCGTACCGCCAGCTGGCCATCCCCCGGGTCGCCAAACGGGCGGAGGTGAATTTGCACGGACCATACCAGCATGTCAGCGTGTCTTCGCGTCGAGCGGTGATCACCAGGTTGCCTGCATCCACCCGTGCGTTGGCCGTTCGTCCCTTGGTGTAGTACTGGCCTTCCTGGTTACCCATTCCGGATCCCCCCTCGTCCCAGGTCCAGCGGGATGGATCGGGCAATCCAGGGGCATCGAATTCGTCTTGCCAGACCAACACGGAGTCGCGAGCCCAACCCGCAGGCAGGAGTAGACAGAAGAGAAGGATCCAGCGTTCTACGGAATGGGACATGGGTGCATTTTAAATCCTATTGCGCAATCCCGGCATGTTCCTGCCTCCCCCTCGCATAATCCCCCAAATGATTCTTTCCATCGCTTATGGAAACAACCATTGCAGAATCCGGTGCGCGACGACGAAGTCCCCATCCAGCGCCCACAAGGAGACTGCGTGTCACCAGATCTGGAAGGCTTCAGGTGAATCGAACAGCGAAACATTCACAGATCCTGTATTCTGGATTTCCAAGTGGGTGCCAACCCCCAAGGGAGGACGTTCTTCCCGCGGAGATGGCTTCACTTTCTGGGGCGATTCGCCTCATAATTGCATCCAATCAGAAGTTCACCTGCGACCAGGAAACCGTTGGTCGTTCCAGGAGCCACGGAAGCCATCCATTCCAGCTTCTTGCCATACACTCCAGAAAGGTCCTCTGTCATGGGCATCAAGAACCTCCGGGCGACAGCCACGATCTTCTGCCTCCTGTGGATGGGGGCCGGTGCTGCGGATTCCCCCTTGGACGCGGTCTCCGGTGCCAGCGGGGGACGCAAGATGGTGACCATTTCCAAGGTGACCGTCACCACGAGCTCCGCTGCGATCACCTTCTCGGAAGGGTATCGAAACGGCAGCCTGCGCCTCTACTACTCGACCACCGCATTCGCCAACGCTTCGGATACCACGCGCTCGACCGTCACCAAGCTGAACGTGAGCACCCGTGGATCGGGTACCGTCAACATCTCCGGCCTCAAGTCGGATACCAAGTACTACTACCGCTTCCAGGGCTACTACCCCAAGGGCGTCTCCAACTACTGGGCCACGGGCAGCTTCTCCACGGAAGCGATCGCGGGGATCGCACCCGCCTCCGATCGATCGCGCACGCAACCGGTCGGCTTCGACGCGGTGGATGCGCTCGGTCGGCGAAGCCCGGACCGCAACGTGACCCACTCCGCCGAGGGCTCCGACCTCGGCCTCCGTTCCTACCGACGTTGAACCTTCCGCCATCCAAGGAACCGCTTCGATGCCCCCTGCCAGCCGTATCGCCATCGCCCTCTGCCTGACTTCGCTTTCCATCCACGCCCAGGAGTCCGTCGATCTGGACGCGCTCCCGGCCCCCACCTCCCGTCGCGCCGGCGATGGGATCCGGATGGGTGACCTGAAGTTCAACCTCCTGTTCGACGCCATGGCCTCGTGGTCCAAGAGCGCCGGCGACGACGACACCGCGGCGTTCAGGTTCACCCAGCAGCACCAGAGCCTGCTGGCGCGTGCCACCACGCCCGACGAGATCGAGGTGCTCGCGGACATCCTCAACCCCTCGGAAGTCTTCGAGGCGACGATTCCCTATCGATTCTTCCTGCCCTCCCTGGCGGACGTCCCCGTCCTGGGCAAGGGAGGGGTGCGCGGGGGGCGGATCGTGGTTCCCTTCGGCGACTTCGAGGAGCACCCCATCTACGGAGGATCCGTGCTCAACTCCATGGCCGTGCGCGACGTGGTCTGGAGCGATCACGGGCTTGCCCTTTCCTTTCCTTGGAAGTCGTCCAAGACGGAATTCTACGTCGTCAACGGAATCCGGGTGCACGACTCCACCGCGGACTTCGGCTCCGACTACGATGAACTGAACCAACTCAAGGGATTCGGCCTGCGCAGCAGGGTGGATCCGCTCCCGGGATTCTTCGCCACGGGGTCCTTCTACTACGACTTCCTCCCCCGCCAGAGCGGCGACACCGTGCGCTTCTCCGCATCGGATCGGGCGGCGCTCGCGGGGCTCGACCTGGGATACCGCATCGGTCGATTCTCCTCGCGGCTCGGAGGGGCGTACGGTTGGGTGGGGTACCGGCTGGCCACGGATTCCGTTCCGCGGTCCAGCAACTACACGCGGCGGGGCTGGTACGCCGAGGGCAAGTGGGCATTCACCGAGACATGGTCGCTGCGCCTGCGCGGTGGCCAGGTGGATCCGGATTCCCGCGAGGTGGCCGACAACGACCTGACCAACGTCAACGTGTCTGGCATCTGGACCAAGGGTCCGGTGGATCTTCGGCTCACCTACTTCCGCAACTGGGAAACCCATTGGCCGGGAAGCACGGGACGCCCCGGAAACCGCCACCGCATCCTCCTCGAAACTCTCATCTCCATCTGATCGGGTCCACACCATGATGAAATCCGTCTCCACCATCTGCCTCGTCCTGTTCGCCTCCCTCCAGGCAGCCACCTACGAGAGCCTTTCCGGAGCATTGCGGAAGGTGCTCCCGTCCGGTCAGAAAGTGTTCAAGTCGAAACTGGTCCTGGACAAGGCGCAGGCGAAGATCCTCAACGATTTCGGGCACGGCGATTTCCTGGCCGACGATGCCATCGATGTCTACTACACCAAGGACGACAAGGGCCAGGTTTCCGGCACGGCGGTCCATCTCGTCGAATACCTGGTCCGCTGGAAGTCCACCCACACCTGGGTGGTGGGGCTGGCCCCGGACGGCAAACTCACCGGGATCTCGGTCGTGGAACTCACCGACAAGTACGCCTTCCCGCTGGGCGAGGCCGGATTCCTCAAGCAGTTCGCCGGCAAGGCCCCTCCCCAATCCCTGTACGGCAAGGGAATGGACGCGGTGTCCGGCGCTTCCGAATCATGTCAGCTTCTGTCATCTTCCATCCAGCGCGCGGTCTGGATCTCCAAGAACGCCAAGCTCCCCTGAGGGCTCCATCCATGAAGAACGTCTCCTGGCTGCGCAAGCATTTCTACATCGTCACCTGGGCGGTGAACATCGCCCTGCTGCCGACCTTCCTGACCTGCCTGGTGACAGGCGTGGTGATGTTCCCCGGGCTCCTGGAGTTCTTCTCCATCCGCTCCAGGAACCTGCCGATGTCCACCATCGCGAGCATCCACGACTGGACCGGGATCGCCCTGGGCCTGGGAATCGTGTTCCATCTGTTCCTGCACTGGCGGGCGGCGGTCCAGTTCGTGAAGGCGAAGATCCTGACGTCCCCCCGCAAGCGGCACGCCCAGGAGCACGGGCTCCAGGCGCAGGCGCACTGACCTCAGAGCGTCTCGGGAAGCAGGAAAGATCGCGGATCGACCGCGTTCCCGTCCAGGAACACCGCGTAGAACAGGCGCGGCCCGGTGGTCTTGCCCGATGATCCGGACACGCCGATCACCTGGCCTCGCACCACCACCTCGTCTTCCTCCACGTCGATGCGCGAAAGATGGCTGTAGAAGGTCTGGCAGCGCTCGTCGTGCTGGATCTTCACGAACCGGCCCCATCGCGGCATCTGCCCCACTTCCACCACCGTGCCCGCCCCGGTGGCCCAGACCGGAGTGCCCTCGGGAACTCCCCAGGACAGGCCGGGGACAACCATTTCCTGTCCCGTGTACAGATCCACGCTGGGTCCGAAGGACTCCACCAGGGGGTTCCCCGAACGAACTGGACGGATGGTGGGAAGCTTCCCCACTCCCGCAGGGCGCAGGGAGATCCTCCCCAGAGAGGAGTCGTAACCGGAACGGATAGCCCGGGCGACCGCCAACATCCCCTCCACGTCGACGACTTCCGTCCGCTTCGCCCCCGGATCCCGTCGCGAGACCGACGCCATCCCGGCGAGTTCGAGGACCTCGTTCCAGGCGGGCTCTGTCAATCGAGTGGAAGCCCTCGAGATCTCCATCCCCTGCTCGGCGGTGCGGACCTGTCGTTCCAGACGTTCGTTCTCGCGCTCCAGATGGGCCAGACCATCACCGAGCCTTTGCGGCGACCAGGGACTTCTCCACAGGATGGCCAGCACCAGCGTCAGCAGGCAAAGGACAAGGAGAGGAACCCAGAAGAAGGCCAGCGGAACCCGCAGGACCTTGGGGCGTCCTTCGTTGGACATCCATGTCAAGTAGATGGCTCTCACGGCTTTTACACCTTCGAACGTAGATTATCCTGCACCATGACCGTGTTCGCGATTTTGACCGCCTCGCTGTTCTCCGCCCTTCCCACCCCTGCGGAAATCCGCTCCGATGTGGAAGCCAATCCATACCGCCCCCAACCGGCCGCGGTCGTGCAAGACAGCGGCCCCAAGCGGACGAAGGAGGTTGCTCCTCCAATCCCGGCTCCTGCGGCGACCACGACCGTTGCCACCGCGCCCTCTGTTCCCGGATCGGGGGCATGGACCGTCCAGCTGGTGGCGATCTCCAATCCGGATGCGGCACGGAACGAACAGAAACGCCTGGAAAAGATCCTCGGAGGAACGGTGGATCTGGTGGTGGAAGGCCCCATGAACAAGCTGCGCTGGGGCAGTTTCGCATCCAAGGAGGAAGCGGAGACCGCCAAGGCGGCCCTGAAGGCGAAATCCGTGGACGGGTTCGTGGTCCATCGCTGACGGACAGAACCAAGGATCCGGGAAACGAAAAAGGCCTTCTTCCGATGAAGAGGGCCTTTTCCTTGGGATCGATTCCCTGATGCCACCGGTCGGGGTCGAACCGACGTACTCCGGATTTTCAGTCCAGCGCTTGAACCAACTCAGCTACAGTGGCGTAACGAGGAGGCAAAGATAGGCACGCTCCCTGCCCCCTGGCAAGGGCCGACCCGCTCCCAACCAACTTCGGCGAAATCCTGGCCAGGGTGGTGGAAGGTGTGGGCCCTACGGAAGGGACCAGGCGCTTCCCTTTCCGGCCGTGAAAGTGCCCCCCGGCGTTTCCTTCCATGCGCCCGCGAACACCCGAAAGGCACTGCCACCTGGGTCGGCTACAACCACCTCACCACCACGTCCGCGTGTTGCTCGCGGCGCAAGCGTTCTTCCCACGGCATGGTCCTGCCGGCGGGAGTACGGTCGAAGATCACCAGTGTTTTCGTGGCGTCGTGCCCCACCTTGTCCGCATAGCGGGCAATCTGTCTCAGTCCCGACTGGAGCGTCGCCTCGCGGCCATCGTGCGGGTGGACCAGTTTGATCTCGATGATGTGCGAAAAGCCCTTCCACTCGATCAGCATGTCCATCCGTTCGCGCCCCACCGCCGCTTCTCGCGTGAGCCGAGCCCCGCCGTTCAGGACCCGCTGGAAAAAGGCCATCAACAATAGATGCGGGAACACCTCGGTGTAGTCGGCCTTCTGCTCCCAAAGATCGCCATTGCGACGCCAGAATACCTGGAATTCGTCGAACAGGGCCTCCAGATCCAAGTCGCCGTCGTCCTTGGTCCAGCGGAACTCGGGAGCGGGGATGGCCAATTGCTGTCCATAGTTGAGCGTGCGGATCAGCACTTCCCGGTAGATGGGATTGGCGATGCTCGGTACACCATCTTCCAACGTCACCAGGCCCAGATCCAGACACAGACGGAAATCGTCACCGTCGGCCAAGGTGGGATCGGACGCCCCCGCCAGGATGGGCTGCACGATGCGCTTGACCTTCGGGTCGCGCAGCCGCTCGGCGAGACTGTCGATGTGTACGGCGCGGCTCTTGATCAGCTCTTCCTTTGCGGCCTCGATGTGGTCGGCGGTGATTGCGGAACCGTCCGTCACCAGCCTGGTGACGCACAGATCCGCCAGGGTATTCACCAACCAGGGCTGTCCACCCGTGAGGCGAAACACCTCGGAGATCGACTCGTCCGTGAAGACTTGGCCCGTTGCCGTCGTGTGTTGGGAAAGCAACTCGCGGACTTCACCTTCCGTGAAATTCCGCAAGGTGTAGGAATCCTTCTTGATGTTGAACCAGTCCATCCAGGACTGGTTCCCTTCGGGCTGCGGCTTCGCCACAGCTCCACCTCCGGCATCCCTGCCTTCGGTGGTGAAGGGACTTCCCGGGTTCACCGCCACCCCATCCTTGCTGTGGACCAGGTAGTCCTTGAGGTCGCGCATCCCCACCAGCGCCACCGAGGTGGGGAATTTTCCCACTCCCCGCGAAGCGAAGCCCCCGCGCAACTGGCGCAGAAAGCTGATGAGGGTCTGGCCAGAAAGGGTATCCACTTCGTCGAAAAGGATCACAAGGGGCTTTGGGGCGCACAGCTCCGACCATTGTTTGACAGTCGACGTCAGGATGCTGCCTGGATCATCACCGGCCCTGGGCGCATCCGGTACAGGGACCCCGAAGTCGCCCGCGTACTGCCGGATGGCGGTGCAGATGGCGGGCATCGACATCTCGACCTCTTCCATCCCCTGGCAGCGCTCCACACTCACGTAGCAGGCCACCACCTGTTCGGAGGCGTTCAGCGACCGCATCCACGACATCAGAAAGCTTGTTTTGCCGGTCTGGCGCGGCGCATGGAGCACCCAGTACAACTCTTCGTCGATCAGGCGCTGCAGGTCGCGACTGGGTAGCCGCGCCTCGGGAGCCAGCATGTAATGCATCTCGGGACGGCACGGGCCAGTGGTATTGAACGACTTCGAACGAGCTACCATGGTCCCAATCTAGGTTCTGAGAGGGCTTGGATCCGATAGCCCGGTGGACCCCAAGCGAGGGTCCCTATGCCCCCTGCAAAACCCCAAACGGCTTCTTGAGACTCTCGATTCCCGTACGTCCCAGCTTCTTCCACTCCTTGAGGGTGTCTTGGCGAATGTAGAGGTAACGGATGAAATTCTCGAATCAAACCCCAAGACACTCTTGACGCCACCGAAATTCTGAACGCCTCGGATCCCCCGCGCGGAATCCTAGGTCGGAAGCCGCTTCCAGACCTCGATGGCCGCTTCCAGATCCGGAAAGCGGTCGGAGGCTTGCTTGGCCATCAATCGCTCCACGCAGACCACCGCTTCGTGGGGAACGTCGTGTCCGGCGATGGACCCCAGGGGCACCGGAGGATGCATCAGGATCTGGAGCATGATCTGGCGGACCTCTTCGCCCTCGAAGGGGCGACGACGCGAGATCATCTCGTAGAAGAGCACACCCAGCGCGTATTGGTCGGAATGGGCGTCGCCCTTCTTGCCGTCGATGAGTTCGGGCGCCATGTAGTACGGCGTCCCCAGGATCTGTCCCTCCTGGGTGAGCGAACTGTCCGAATGGAGAGCCAATCCGAAGTCGGTCAATTTCACGCGCCGTCCCTGATCGACCGCCATCACGTTGGCCGGCTTGATGTCCCGGTGCACCACTCCACGCGTGTGGGCGTAGGAGAGCGCCTCCAACAGCTGCAACCCCCAGGCGCGGACGGCCTTCCATGGCAGGCGATGTTCCTGCAGGAGCTTGTCCAGGCTCGGACCGTCCAGAAGTTCCATGGCGATGAAGGAGCAGCCCTGCCACTCGCCGTACTCGAAGATGGTGACGATGGAAGGGTGGTTGAGCTGCGCGATGGCCTTCGCCTCGCGTTGGAACCGGCTCAGGTTCTCGTCCATGTGCTCGCCCAGGCGGCGCACGGCGGAAAGGACCTTGATGGCCACATGGCGTTCCAGGGACCGGTCGAAGCCCTTCTGGACCACCCCCATGGCGCCCCGTCCAAGCTCGCCGACGATTTCGTAGCGCCCGATCCGAACCACTCCGTCGATGTCCGGTCGGGCCGGATCCGTCACGGGCAACCCGCTGGAGGAGATCGCCGCGGTGGCCTGTCCGGCGATGCTGGCCGGAGAGAGCATGGTGGGAGGCGAGACCACGGGATCCGGACGGAACAGCCGCACACCGGCGATCGCGAACACCAAGCCCAGGAGGGGAAGATCGACCGCCGACTGGACCGAAGCCGCCCGATCGAGGATCACCTGCACCAGGAACACCGCAGGCACCGCGCTTCCGAGGATTCCCCAGAAACGGCCGTCGGCACCGAACCTGCGGATGTAGGCCCAGCTGCCTCCCGCCAGGAACAACGAAAGACCAAGCTCCCACAGACGCATCCATGGGGTGGTGCGCGGCACGCGGTTGGAAAGGATGTTGTCCACCACCACCGCCCAGAGCTCCACTCCGGGGTATCGCGGGATCAGAGGGGTGCGGACGAAATCCCCCGCTTCCGGATTGATGCCGCTGGTGGAGGTGACTCCGATCAGGACGATCCTGCCCTTGACCATCTCGGCGTACTTGGTGGGGTTTTCCAGGAGGTCGCCCGCGGGAATGGTGGGAACGGCGGGGCTCTGTCCCATGTAGCGGATGTAGACCGACCCGTTGTCGTCGATGGGGATCTCGGTGCGCAGGACCTGGATCCGCTGGGGTTCCAGGCTGACGTCGCCCAGGGTGGCGTCGCCGTAGGCGGCCACCAGCGCCACGGCGAAGGAAGGGACGTATTCCCCGCCCAGGCGCATCGCGTGGATCATGGACCGACAGATTCCGTCTTCGTGGTCGGAAAGGTTGTTGATGAAGCCGGACGGACCCGAATGGATCTGGTACATCGAGTCGGAATGCACCACCCTCAGGGCACCGGGCATGCTGGAGCGCTCCAGGCCGGGCTTGTCCAGCAGAAGCTGGAAAGTGGAGGTGGCCAGATATCCGGGCAGGGGTTCGGGCGGAGTGGAATCCACCGCGTCGTCCCCCACTAGCTGAAAGGGAAGGATCACCTTAAGGCCGGTGCGTCCCAGGTCCTGCAAGGTCCGGACGAAGGCGGTGTCGCCAGGCGAACCCACCTGGCGGCGCGGGAAGTAGCCATCGAACCCGATCACCTTGGGTTCCAGGTCGGCGACGGTCCGGAACAGGGCCGAGGTGGAGGCCCGATCCCAGGGCCAGGGTCCCATCTTGGCGATGATCTCGTCGTCGATCGCCACGACGACGACCTTGCCGGTGGCTGAAAGTGCCGGTGCCTTGCGGGAAAGCGCATCCTGCCACGTACGATTGATGTCCCGCAACGGGCGGACGGCCACCACAAGCAAAACCAGGCAGGCGAGCCCTCCCAGGAGGATCCTCGCCTTGGACAGCAGGCTCATGTTCGCGTCAATCGCAGAGACAATCGCGTTCCTGGTTCAGTTTCACCCATTCGGAATTGGGATCCACGGTGAACGGAGCGGGAGCACCGGCAATTCCGGCGCTGGAAACCTCGAGCTTCTGGCCATCCTTCAGGACCTGCACCCATTCGGCCACGGTGACTTCCTTGGGACCGGCCACCTTCTTGGGAGCCCAGCCCTTCTTGGGAGCCGGAGCCGGAGCACCACCGGAAACCCCCACTTCGCCCTGGTACACCGCCACCACGGCGGCGGAATCGTCCTTGACCTCGTTCTCGAAGACGGTGCCGTGGACACCAGCGACCGCCTTGGGCATCTGGACCTGGTAGCGGACCAGGCTGCCAGCCCATTTCTGGACCTTGGTCCAGGTCTTGCCACGGGCGAGGAAGAAGGTGGTCACCAGACCCCTGGCATCCTTGTCGGTGGTCTTGGTCGGCTCCTGGATGGCCGTCAGACGCACCTCGGTGCCGGAAGCAAGGCGGAGGATGCTCTGGTTGTCGATGATCAATTCGGCGAATCCGTCGGTGAGGGTGACCACGGTGTCGCCGGTGGCGAGGAACCGATTGGCCTGGAGAGGTTCGCGCTTGCCCTTGAACCTGCGGATCTCGCCGGAACCCTGGACCATGGTGACCACGGCCTTGCGGCTGGCCAACTGGACCCGACGCGCGGGTTCCTTTTCCGCCACCACCGGGGCCTTGGCCTCCTTGCGCAGCTTGATCACCTGCCCCACCTGGATCTTGTCCAGGTCCTGGATCTGGGGATTGTCCTTGCGGAGCACCCCGGCGATGGAATCGTTGAAGGCACCGTACTTGATGAAGGCGATGTAGCTGACCGTCTGCCCGCGGCGCACCACGTAGTCTTCCAGGTTCTGCGGTTCCACGGCCAGCGCAAGGCCTCCCAGACCAAGCAAGGTCAGGAGAGAAAGGCGCGAGGGTTTCATGGGATCTCCTTCCATTTCGGTCAAACCGGACGGTTCCTCCATCCGGTGGAGACCGACCTCGGGAATATGGTAACACCAACTGCATGGTGCAAGCCCCGCCCAACCGATCGAGAACGAGTACTTTTGCAGGACTGTGCCCAAGGCAACGACCTCCATCAATCTTCCGGACCAGAGCTCCCAAGCACTGGATTTTGCCAGATCCCTCATCCGGGAGGATCTGGACAAATCCTGGGAACTCGTGGTACAGCAGGCCGATGACGCTCCCGGGGAGCTTCCCGAGCGGCTTCGTTGGCTTTCGTCGCGCCAAGGGAAGCGCGTCCGTTCCACCCTCCTATTGCTGACTTCGCGTCTGGGCACTTCCCCGGACGTCCAGGCCGCACGACTGTGCGCCGCGGCGATCGAGCTCCTCCACGTCGCTTCCCTGGCACACGACGACGTGATCGACGAATCCGAACTGCGTCGAGGAGAGGCCTCCGCCCCCCATCGCTGGGGCAACAAGATGGCCGTGCTGGTGGGCGACTACGTGTTCGCGCGATCCATGAAGCTCGCCATCCGCACCCGGCTTCCAGACGTCGTGGAAGCCATCAACAAGGCATCCTGCCAGTTGGTGGCCGGCGAAGTCGCCGAACTGGACCTGTCCCGGCACACCGCACCCACCTGGGCCCTCTACCGCGAAGTCATCCACCTCAAGACCGCATCGCTCCTGGAAACCTGCTGCCGCTGTGGCGCCTTTTCCGCCGGACTGGTCCCCACGGAGATCGAGGCCGCCGGAAGGTTGGGATACCACTTCGGGATGGCCTTCCAGATGTGCGACGACCTCCTGGATCTGGGAGGCGTGGCCGACCTGGACAAGCCCGCCCGTCTGGACCTCGCCAACGGGCTGGTGAATTTCCCGGCCCTGGTGCGACGCGAACTCACTGGAAGATCCCTGACCGACCTTGCCGCGCTGCCCACCCAGGCGCTGTTGTCCATCCTCCACGAGGAAGGCGTCCTCGCCCAATGCCTGGAGATGATCGGCGACGAACTGGATCTGGCCGCGCGGGAGTTGGTCCACCTGCCGGAGGCTCCCGCCAAGTCCCACCTGCTGGACCTTCTGACCGACCTGAAAGATCGCTCCATCCGATCGCTCGCCCGATGAGGAGCGTCTCCTGAGCGTGGACGAGACGGAATTCGAGCGCAGTGGTGGGCGCAGGCTTGCGCGTTCCCGGAGAGTGGACGCGGAGATGATCTGGAGGGAGGGCTTTTCCGAAGACCCGTTGGGCGGGATCAAGCGAAAGCGCGACCTCAGAGGCCGACAGGGAAAGGTCCAGGTCGACAAGCTCCCCGACGTGCTGGGGGAGGCCCGCGAGGGCATCGTGGTGGGCGTCAGCCGCCGCACCTGCCAGGTGGAGCCTGTGGATGCCCCGGAAAGCGTGGTGGAATGCGCCTATTCCCCCCGGTTGCGGCTCACGCGGGAATCGCTGCTGGCCGTGGGCGACCGCGTTCAATTCCATGCCCTGCCCGGTTCCGGTTGGCTCCTGACCTCCATCGAACCTCGGCGTACCCGCCTGTCCCGGCCGGGGCCCGATGCCCGCGACCACCTGGACATCGTCGTGGCATCCAACTTGGACCTTCTGGTCATCGTGGCTTCCTGCGACCGGCCCTCCTTCCATCCACGCCTGGTGGATCGTTTCCTGGTGACCGCCCAACTGGGCGGAGTCGAGCCCATGCTCTTCATGAACAAGGCGGATCTGGCACCGCTTCCGGACCTGGAAACCTACCGTCGCATGGGAATCGCGGTGATCGCCGGATCCGCCACCACCGGGGAAGGGATCACCGAGCTGCGAAACCGGATCGGGACGCGCTGGGCGGCCTTCGCCGGCAGCTCCGGCGTGGGAAAGAGCTCCCTGGTGCGGGCCCTGGTCCCGTCGGCCGAAGTGGAGATCGGCGAAGTCCGCCGCAAGGACGGACGGGGCCGCCACACCACCACACGCAGCGGCGTGTTCAGGCTCTCCTCGGGAGGACGCATCGTGGACACGCCCGGCATCCGGGAGCTGGCGCTCCATCGACTGTCCGCCGGGGAACTGCAGCTGTACTTCCCGGATTTCGATCCCTATTTCGGAAAGTGCCGCTTCAACGACTGCCTCCATCGCCAGGAACCCGGTTGCGCCGTGTCCATGGCCGTGGAGCGGGGCGGTGTCCACCCCGACCGCTGGTCCAGCTACCTGCGCATCCTGGAATCGATCGGAATCCCATGAATCTCCTCCTGATCGCGTTGCCCCTGTCTTCCGCCCCCCAGACCGTGACGGAAACCGTCGAAGGCCCGGCCGGCCGTCTGGGCGCCGGAGGACGCTTGACCTGGTCCCAGTCCCCCATGTCCGATCCGCGGCTGTGGATCGACGGGCAGGTGGTGGTGCGTCCCATCCCGCGCATCCTGCTGACCGGCACCTGGGGCCGCTCGGAGGAGAGCCGGCGTGGACTCGGGATGGATACCACGATTTCCGAGATGCGCTGGGACCTGGGAGTGGGGGCGGTGATCCTGCAGGGCGCCGGAGCGGACGTCTACATCCCCGGGATCTGGCGGCATGCATCCCAGAGGCATTCGCGCCTGGGCGACGCCAGCTGGACGGAATTCGGCGTGGGCTTGGGTGCGTTGGCTCCTCTGAAAGGAACCTTCTCGCTGCGCAGCGAACTGATGTGGGTTTCCCCGAGCTCCCCCCACCGGAATCTCCTGCTGGGCCCGGGGCGCGAATCGGATGGCAGCCGATTCGAGCTTTCCCTGGGTTTCGTCGCCTTCGTCAACTGAAAGGGATGGAATGAGAATCGTCGTCACGGGTGCCACGGGGTTCATCGGAAGCCATGTCTCCGTCCGCCTGGCCCAGGCGGGCCACCAGGTGGTGGCCACGGGGCGCGATCCGGACAAGGTTCCCGCCCTGGGATCGGTCCCCGGCATCGTGCTCCGACGCGGAGACCTGGCCGACCCCTCGTCGTGGACCGCCGCTCTGGAAGGAGCCGACGTCCTGGTCCATGTCGCGCTGGGCTGGGGGGACACGGGGCCGGACATGCTGCGAAACGACACCGAAGCCTCCGTCCGCCTGTTCCAGGCGGCGGTGGACGCGGGCGTCAAGAAGATCATCTACACCAGTTCCACCGCGGCCTGCGGCGAAATGGCCCCGTTGAACCGCGAGGACATGGTCCCGCGCCCCATGGACTTCTACGGAGCCACCAAGGCCGCCACGGAATCCTATCTGCGCGCATTCGCCCACGGAAACGGGATCCAAGCCCACGTGGTGCGGCCGGGCTACATCTTCGGGGAACCGGTGGTGGCGCTGGCCCGCAGCCAGCCGGACCGGCGTTTCGCCCGGATCGCCCGCGCGGCGACGCGCGGCGAGCCCATCCATCTCGTGAAGCACGACGGCACCCAGTTTCTCCACGCCCGGGACATCGCCGAGGTGTATCTGGCGCTCCTGTCGTGCGACTCCAGGACTCCCACCGTCCACTACGCATTGTCCTCCCAGTGGCGTTCGTGGGCGGAAGTGGCGGCCCTGGCCGGGGAACTCCTCGGCCGCGAGGTGGACGTGGTCCTGGAGGACAAGGGCTACGGCGAGGAACCGTTCCTGTTCTCGGTGGACGGAATCCGTCGGGATTTCGGGCTGGATTTCCCCAACCTGGATCGGCTGCGGGAGCATGTCCGGTGGGAGATTTCGAGAACGTGAGCACCATGGCGCTGCGATTCCTGCTGGCTCCCATCCTGGTGGGACTGGCGTCGCTCGCCGCTCGGCGCTGGGGGAACACCGTTGGCGGATGGATCGCCGCGCTTCCCTTCGTGGCGGGCCCGCTCCTCCTGGTGGTGGCCCTGGAACAGGGACCGGTTTTCGCGGCCCATTCCGCGCGGTCGGCCCTGTCGGGGATCGTGGCCTTGGCCGTGTTCTCCAACGTGTATGCCAGGATCTGTCAAAAATGGTCCTGGTGGGCCGCGCTTCCCGGATCCTGGACGTCCTACCTCGCCTCCGCCTGGGCCATGTCGCCTTGGGACATGGGCGTCGCCGCGCGGCTGGCGGGCGCGCTGTGCGCCCTGTGGACCGCGCGCCTCCTGCTTCCCCCGATCGATCATTCCACCCACCATACGCCGCGCGAGCGCCCCACCTGGGATCTGCCCGCCCGGATGATCTCCGCGGCGGCCCTGGTGGGAACCATCGCCACGCTCGCGCACCGGTTGGGTCCCAACTGGAGCGGACTGCTCGCACCTTTCCCCATCGCCACCACCATCCTGGTGGCCTTCACCCAGGCCCAGGAGGGCTCCGCGGCGGTCACGCGGATGTTGAGAGGCTTCCTTCCAGCTCTTGCGGGACTCGCGAGCTTCTTCGCCACCCTGGCCCTGGCCCTGCCCGTCTTGTCGGTCTTCCACGCCTTCGCGCTGGGCCTGGTGGTCACGGTGGCCACCCAGGCCCTGGCGATCCGTCTGGCCGGGAAATAGGTCTATCAACCACCCCGCAGCTTCGCTGCGGGGTATTTTTCTTGGCCAGCGAACTTCGATCACGAACCACCCCGCGGCTTCGCCCTTCGACGCACCTCAGGCGCGGGAAACGATGATCTTCTCGATATCCTCGGGGGACAGCGAACCGTTCTCGCCCTGCCTGGTCCCCCGTTGCGCGAACCGCGCCCGCACCTTGGCTCCCGCCTGCACCGCGTCGATCCCGTGGTCGGAGAGCCGGGTGGGAACGCCCATGGATTCGAAGAACGCCTCGGTGAGCTCGATGGCCCGCGAGGCGACCCAGGCGGGCTCGCCCGTGAGTCCCCAGACGCGCGCGCCGTACTTGGCCAAGCGCTCCTTCTTCATCTCCAGCTGGTGGCGCCACACGCCGGGCAGGACCACCGCCAGGGTGCGCGCATGGTCCAATCCGTAGAATGCGGTCAATTCGTGTCCAATTCCGTGCGAGGCCCAGTCGCCGGGAAGACCGGCACCCATCGCTCCCTGGAGAGCCATGGTGGCCGCCCACATCACGTTGGCGCGGGAAGCGTAGTCGGAGGGACTGGCGAGGACCTTGGGCCCTTCCTCGATCAGGGTGGAGAGGATCCCCTCGGCGAACCGGTCCTGCAGGACCGAATCCTTGTGCACCGTCACGTACTGCTCGGTGGTGTGCACGAAGGCGTCCACGACGCCGTTTCCCGTCTGGCGGGCATCGAGCGTGAAGGTGGTGGCGGGATCCAGGATGGAAAACCGCGGATACACCAGCTCGGACCAGAAACCGAGCTTCTCGGTGGTCTCGTCGCGGCTGATCACCGCCGACCCGTTTGCCTCCGACCCGGTGGCGGGCAAGGTGAGCACGGCTCCGAGAGGCAACGCCGCCTTCACGCAACCACCGTTGGACCGCAGGATCTCCCAGGCGTCGGGACCGTCGTACTTCACGGCCGCGGCGATGAACTTGGTCCCGTCCAGGACCGATCCTCCGCCCACGGGCAGGAGGAAATCGATCTCCTTCTCGCGCACCAGCCGCACCGCCTTCATCAGCGTTTCGTAGCGGGGGTTGGGCTCGATCCCTCCGAACTCCACCACGAAGGCATCGTCCAACGCGGCGCGCACCGAGGCGTGCACACCGTTTCTGAAGATGGAGCCCCCTCCGTAGGTGAGAAGAACGCGAGCCCCCTTGGGGACCAGGTCGGAAAGCCGCGCGATGGTATCCCGCCCGAAAACCAGACGAGTTGGATTGGAGAATTCGAAATTCAGCATGATGGAAAAATCTAGTCGCGTTTTTCCTGAAACGGTTCAATCCATCCAGGACGTTCCCGTCACCGCAGCGTCAGTCGAGCAAGTTTCCTCGGAAGCCCTGCGGGACCACCGCCGAGAGGGTCCAACCGTTCTCTTCCCGCACATCCGGGAATTGCTCATGCAACACCCGTTGGACATGCTCCGGCTGGACGCTCTCGATGTTGTCCATGATTTCTTCCAAAGCGATGGTCCTGCCGTACAAGAGCAGGCATTTCCCCAAATGCTGCATGCGGGCGCTGGAGCTTTCCAGGGCGAGGACCGCCGCACCCGCCGCGTGGTCCTTGGCGAAACGGAGCTCCTTCTTGGAAACCCCTTCCTCGCGGAGTTTGCGGATCTCCTCGCCCACCACCTTCACGGCCTTGGCGGCCTGGGTGGGCTCGGTTCCCAGCGAAACGCCCAAGGCCCCGGTCCCCAGCAGGAAATCGGCGAAGGAATAGACGCTGTAGGCCAATCCGCGCTTCTCGCGGATCTCCTGGTTCAGGCGACTGGACATCCCGCCCCCCAGGATCAGGTTCACCAGGCTCACCGCATGGCGATCGGGATGGTGGGCGCCCGGACTGCGCCTCGAGAGGATCAGGTTCACCTGCGAAACGTCCTTTTCCACCACGATCCGCGAGACCTGCCGGGCTCCCACGCGTTCCACCTTCTGGAGGATCCTCTCCCCGAACGCCCTCGATTCCAGGGCCTTGGCGGCGGTGGAAACCAGCCGATCGTGGTCCACGTTCCCCGATGCGGTCACCAGAAGCGGCACGTCGCCGGACAGGGAACGGCGCCGATGCTCCAGCAGATCGTCCACCGAGAGCTTGGAAACGGAGTCCAGCGTGCCCGCGATGGGCTCGCCCAGGGCCTGGCGATTCCAAAGGGCATTGGCGAACAACTCCCCCACCAGCTCCTCCGGATCGTCGTCACAACCGCGTATCTCTTCCAGGACCACCTGGCGTTCGAGTTCCAGATCCTTCTTCCCGAGCTTGGCTCCGGTCACCAGGTCGCACACCAGATCGACCGCCCGATCCTGGTCGCGATCCAGCACCTTGGCGTAGAAGCAGGTCTGCTCGCGGCTGGTGAACGCGTTGAGGTGGCCGCCCACTTCCTCCAGCTCCCTGGACACCCGCAAAGCCGAACGCCTGCCTGTGCCCTTGAACACCATGTGCTCGTAGAGATGGGCCAAGCCCGCCTTGCCCACGGGATCGTGGCGGGACCCGAGGCCCAACCAGACTCCCACGGATTGGGAACGCAATCCCTCCATCCGTTCGGTCACCACGGCCACGCCGTTGGGAAGAAGGGTGGAGCGCACGCCCGAAACGGCGGCCGAACCTGGGGTGGAGCTTGAAATCGTTTTTTTCGTGGGCACGGAGCGAAGGTAGGAAAGCCCCGGCGATCCTCCGCCACGGAGGTACATTGCGCTCCGAACATGGCTTCCAATCCCGTCTTCCATCGCCTGGAACTGCTCGTGGGCTCCTCCGTGGTCCGGCGACTCCAGGGTTCCCGCGCCATCGTCTTCGGAGTGGGGGGGGTGGGCAGCTGGTGCGCCGAAGCCCTCGTGCGCAACGGACTGGGCGCGGTGACGGTGGTGGACTCCGACACCGTCTGCGTCACCAACGTCAACCGCCAGCTCCAGGCGACAACAGGAACCGTCGGGCAGTCGAAGGTGGACCTGCTGGCCCAGCGGCTTCGGTCCATCCATCCGCGCTGCCAGGTGGAAGCCCACCAGGCGGTGTACGAGAAGGCCACCCGGGACCGGTTCGAACTGCCCTCCTACGACTACGTGGTGGACGCCATCGACAGCTACACCCACAAGCTGGACCTGATCGAGCACGCCTGGGAGGTGGGCGCCACGTTGGTGTCGTCCATGGGAGCCGCCTGCCGCGTGGATTCCACCGCCGTGCGCACCACCTCCGTGTGGAACGCGCGCAAGGATCCGTTCGCGCGCATCGTCCGCAAGGGCCTGCGCAAGCGGGGGTTTTCCGGGGATTTCCAGGTGGTCTACAGCGAAGAGGATCCGCTCCCGCCCACGGAAACCACGTCGGTCGCCTGCGGGACGCACCAATGCTTCTGCCCGCACGACGCCGATTCCGACCGCAAGGACTGGTGCGAGACCAAGCTCGTGATCAACGGAAGCGCCGTCCACGTGACCGCGGCCTTCGGGATGGCCCTGGCGGGGCTGGTCCTGCAGGACGCCCGCGCCAAGGTGGCCGCCCCCTGACGAGAGCTTTTCCCGAAAGGGGGGGCGCGAGTTCGAGGATCCGCCCAAGGGCGTATCGTACGAACCTACTTCACGCGGAATTCGATGCGACGATTCTTGGCGCGACCTTCCTCGGTCGCGTTATCGGCGACCGGTTGGGCAGGACCGTATCCCTTGGAGGTCAGCTGCTTGGCGGGAACGCCGAGCTTGACCAGATAGGCCTGCACCGCCTTGGCGCGCTTTGCGGAAAGTACGTTGTTCGTCTTGGCCTTGCCTGCGTTGTCGGTGAAGCCGGCGATCTCGACCTTCGACTTCGGAGAAGACTTCAAGGCCTCCGCCGCGTGGACCAGGACCGGATTGCTCGAGGAGTCGATGTCCGCCTTGCCGGTCGCGAACAGGATGCCCGACAAGGTCAGCTTGGTTCCCTTCTCGAACTTGATCTCGACGCAACCGGTCGAATCGACCTTTTCACCTTCGGGCGATCCCGGGCACTTGTCCAGGTGATCGGCCACGCCATCCTTGTCGGAATCGACCGGGCAACCCGACTCGTCGACCGAGACGCCGGCCGGGGTTTCCGAGCACTTGTCCAGGTGATCGGCCACGCCATCCTTGTCGGAGTCGATCGGGCAACCCGTTCCATCGACCGAAACGCCCATCGGGGTGTTCTGGCAGTTGTCGAGGTTGTCCGAAACGCCATCGGAATCGGCATCCCGCACGGAATCGATGAACTGCGTCGCCTGCGGAGGAAGGATGGCGCGCAGCTCTTGTTCACCGCCGCCGAATCGCCAGGTCAAGCCAAGGCCCGCGCGGATGAGATCGTCCCGCTTGTGGTAGAAGTCTTCGCCGGTCTGGATGCCGTCGAGCTTGTCCCAAAGCTTCGCGTAGGCGCGGTTCTCCAGGAAGACGGTGCCGGAAATGCGCTGTCCGAACAGCAGCTCCAACCCCAGCTCGACGGGGACGTAGACGTTCCCCGCCAGGTCCTGGACCTTGATCCCGTAGGAGTTGGCCGTTCCGAAATCCGACGAAACGCCCGCCGCGAGGTAGGGGCGAAGCGATTCGAAGTATCCGAAGGTGGGCTGGTAGACGCCCTGGACGCCGACGTTCCCGAAGTTCTTGGTCCGGAATGCGTTGGTGCCGTCCGAGATCTCCCCGTATCCGCCGATGAGGCGGGCGGCGAAGGTCTCGTTGATGTGGTATTCCACGTGCGCCCGGCCATAGGGCATGATGTTGTTGCCGTAGGATCCGTTGTATCGCTGGGCGCCGCCGGCGATCCCGATGCCGATCCTTCCGTCCAACGAAACGGGATCTTCGGCCATGGCCGAAAACGCCATGGCGGAAACGAGGAGGGTTGAGAACTTGAACATGTGCGACTCCAAGGTGAATTGAGGATCCAGGCTCGTGGCCGATCCATAGTGGCGAAGGGGCATTGCGCAGGATAGTTAATTCCCGGTCCTGTCGGGAAACGTCAAGGAAGACCCCGACAGGGTTGTTGGTCCTGCGGACCCGATCCCGTGCGGGTTTCCGGGCAATCGATGCGTCAACGCGAAGGCGTCGGTCGCAAGCACCGGGATCTCAGCGCACCGTCCGTCCCCGAACATCCACTCCAGACCTGCCCGTGGCGGTCCACAGCCCGGAGCCGCGTCTGGCCGAGGTCTGGCTCCGCGAAATTCCCGAGGGATCCGAAGGCGGCACGATCTCGCGCAGCGAGGTGTATTTGTACTCGGCGGTGTCTCCGTCCGTGCGCCACAGGAATGTGCCATGACCCTGCGAAATGATGGTTCGTTCGTCCGTGTAGGTGCATCCGGAGATCGCCGAGGCGGCCGCCGCGAAGGTGCCGGTGTCTTCCACCGCGCCCACCTTCTTCCAGACGGCCTTCGCCACATCGCCCCCGGACACGGAATCGATCCACGCCTCCAGGTGCACGCCCTTGCCGTCGGGCCGGTTCCAGACCAGGTACTTCATCCCGAACCACCGCCCGGTGGGTGAACGGGATCCGCCCCAGAGCGGGCTTTGCGTGTGGAATCCCCCACCGGACCAGTAGTCGCTGGAAGGATGCTTGAGCTCCTTCTCGAAATCCCATTTCCCGTCGTTGCGAAATCGCGCGTAGTAGGTGGTCGCGTCGCAGTCGTCCCCACCCGAAGACGCATGCCCCAGGGGCCCGCTGCGCGCGCCCACCACCAGGCCGCCGTAGTCGGTCTTGGTGTTTCCCCAGTGCCGGTAGTAGGTGGTGAATTCGGTGTTCAGGAAGAACTGGGAACCCGTTGCGCCGATCTTCAGGGAATTGAGGTGGAATCGGGGCGACCCGCCCGAAAGCCGTAGCGTTCCCGTGCCATCGATCCAGAATCCGTCCGTGCTGCCGGAATGATCCTCCGTCCAGTCGGTGGGATCGAACGGATCGGAAGCGTACTTCAGGTTGCGCGCCTTCCCGTTGGCCCAGTGGAGGGAATTCCACAACCGGGTCCCCGCGGCGGTGGGAAGGAACCGTTCGATCCCGAAGGTGTCGAACACCGGCTCGGCCGCGAAACCAACGAGCACCGACACTCCTGCGACAATCCACATGGCACCCTCCCCCAGGGATGGTCGTCGCCTCGCAACCGGCGCTCCGGGAAGCTCGCTTCCCCGGGGAGCCGATTCCCCCGACGCCACTCCACAGCGGAAAGATTCACATTTTTGAACCCTCCCCTGGTGGCTTTCATGCGGAAACGGATCCCCCGGACTGCCGATTGGCTAATTTTCCACCCTTCCTTCCACTTCGACCGGAGAGCCCACCGTGCCTCGTTACAATCCGCAGTCCATCGAGCCCAAGTGGCAGGCCCATTGGGTGGGAAACAAGACCTTCCGCACACCCGGCATCCAGGAACTGGACCGCACCAAGCCCAAGGCCTACATCCTGGACATGTTCCCCTATCCTTCGGGAGCGGGTCTGCACGTGGGTCACCCGGAAGGCTACACGGCCACCGACATCATCTCGCGCTACAAGCGCCAGAAGGGCTTCAACGTCCTGCACCCCATGGGGTGGGACGCCTTCGGCCTGCCCGCCGAGCAGTACGCGCTGCGTACGGGCACCCATCCGGCGATCACCACCAAGAAGAACGTGGACACCTTCCGCAAGCAGATCCAGGCCCTGGGTCTTTCCTACGACTGGGACCGCGAAGTGGACACCACCGACCCGGGCTACTACCGCTGGACGCAGTGGATCTTCTGCAAGCTCTACGAGACCTGGTACGATCCCGAGACCCGCAAGGGGCGTCCCATCGCCGAGCTTCCCATCCCCGCCGAGGTGAAGGCGAAGGGAGGCGATGCGGTTGCCGCCTACGTGTCCGACAAGCGTCTGGCCTACACCGCGGAAGTATCCGTGAACTGGTGCGAGACCCTGAAAGCCGTCCTGGCCAACGAGGAAGTCACCGCCGAAGGTCGCTCCGTGGAAGGCAACCACCCCGTGGTGAAGCGCCCGCTCCGCCAGTGGATGTTGCGCATCCCGCTGTATGCCGAACGCCTCCTGGAAGACCTGGACCTGGTGGACTGGCCGGACGCCATCAAGGAGATGCAGCGCAACTGGATCGGCAAGAGCCATGGTGCCGAAGTCGATTTCCGCGTGGTCGGAAGCGACGACACGATCCGCGTGTACACCACCCGTCCGGATACCTTGTTCGGAGCCACCTACATGGTGCTGGCCCCCGAACACGCGCTGGTGGCCAAGATCACCTCCCCTGCGCAACGGGACGCGGTGAAGGCCTACCAGGAGCAGGCCGCGCGCAAGTCCGACCTGGAACGCACCGACCTCGCCAAGGGAAAGACCGGCGTGTGGACCGGCGCCAAGGCCGTCAATCCGGTGAACGGCGTGGAAATCCCGGTGTGGATCTCCGACTACGTGCTGGCCACCTACGGCACCGGCGCCATCATGGCCGTGCCCGCCCACGACTCCCGCGACTGGGAATTCGCCAAGACCTTCGATCTGCCCATCATCCGCGTCCTGGACGGCGGCAACCCCGACGAGTGCTGGGAGGAAGACGGCCCGCACATCAACAGCTCCAACAGCGAGATCTCGCTGGACGGCCTGGGGTTGACGGAAGCTGTCGAGAGGATCACCGCGTTCCTGGCAAAGAAGGGCGCGGGCGAGCCCAAGGTCAACTACCGCCTGCGCGACTGGCTCTTCTCGCGCCAGCGCTACTGGGGCGAGCCGTTCCCGCTCATCCATTGGGAAGATGGCTCCATCTCGCTGGTTCCCGACGCCGAGCTTCCCGTCCGCCTTCCCCAGATGGAACGCTTCGAGCCTTCCGGCACCGGCGAAAGCCCCCTGGCCAACGCCACCGAATGGCTTTCCGTGACGGATCCCGCCACCGGCCGCAAGGGACGCCGCGAAACCAACACCATGCCGCAGTGGGCGGGATCGTGCTGGTACTACATCCGCTACATCGATCCGCGCAACACCTCCACCCTGATCGATTCCGAGGCGGCCAAGTACTGGCTCCCGGTGGACCTGTACGTGGGCGGCGCCGAGCACGCGGTGCTGCACCTCTTGTACAGCCGCTTCTGGCACAAGGTCCTCTTCGACCTGGGCGTGGTGCACACCCCCGAGCCCTTCCACAAGCTCTACAACCAGGGCATGATCCTGGCCCACGCCTACGAGGACTCCCGCAAGGCCACCGTGGCCACCAACCTGATGGTGGAGCGCGACGGCGGCTACTTCCACAAGGAGACCGGCGAGAAGCTCAACCAGATCGTGGCCAAGATGTCCAAGACGCTGGGCAACGTGGTCACGCCCGACGAGGTGATCGCAAGCCACGGCGCCGACGCCATGCGCATGTACTTGATGTTCATGGGGCCGCTGGACAAGGCCAAGCCCTGGCAGACCGGCGGCATCGAAGGCGTCTATCGCTTCCTGCAACGCACCTGGCGACTTCTGGTGGACGAAGAAGCGGAAGAGACCCTCCTCAAGCCCCTGTCCGAAACGGAGTCGGTGGAGCTGGAACGTCTGCGCCACCAGACCATCCTCAAGGTGGAATCCGACATCGAAGGACTTCGCTTCAACACCGCCATCTCGCAGCTGATGGTGTATGTGAACGGTCTCTTCGAGGCCGGCGCGGTGCCCCGCATCGCGGCGCTCACCCTGGTCCAGCTTCTGTCGCCGTTCGCTCCGCACCTGGCCGAGGAATTGTGGAACCTCCTGGGCAACGCCACCAGCCTGGCCTACCAGCCCTGGCCCGTGGGCGATCCCCGCAAGGCCGAGGACGACGCGGTGGAGATCGCCTTCCAGGTCAACGGAAAACTGCGCGACAACGCGCGCGTTCCGAAGGCCGCCTCCAAGGAAGATCTTCTCGCCCTGGCCAAGGCGAACCCGAAGGTCCAGAAGTTCCTGGAAGGCCAGACCATCGTGAAGGAGATCGTGGTCCCCGGCAAGATCGTGAACCTGGTGGTCAAGCCGGCGTAGATCGTCGGTCCTGTCGCCGTTCGGGGGGGGATCGTCCCTCCCTCGACGGCGGTGGATCACCTCAATTCCTATTCAGCAGCTCCACGGGATGGAATCCATTCCCGCGCTCGATTCCCATCACCAGCCGTCCGTCCACGACGCGCACGACCAGGGAATGGGGATCACGCTCTCCCCTCCACTGCACGGGCTTGCGGAGAATCGTCGAGGTGGGAGACGGGGGATTCGGGTTGTCCTTCACATACTGCTTGAGCCACGTGAAGGCGGGACGGTCCACCTCGTTTTTCAGCAACCCGGAGAACTTGGCCTGCTCCCAGGTCTTCCCGTACACGTATCCCCAAATGGTCACTCCGGCGACATGCTTCGATTCCCAAAGCACGGGGAATAGGGACTTGTAGGCCGCAAGCTGCTTGGCGTCGTCCTCGTAGGAAAGATCCAGCTCCGACACGTAGATGGGAAGTCCGGTTTCCCCGGCAAGTCGCTCCAGCACGGCGGTCAGATCGGAGGCCGACATCTCCGGGAAGTCGTACCCGCTGGACGGTGAGGCCGCGGAAAGGTCGTGCGCTTGGCATCCGATGGCATCGATGTTCCCGGGAGCAGCGGCCTTCACTGCCTTGGCGATGGAAATGAACTTGTCCACGTCCCACCGGAAGTTGTTGTAGTCGTTGAGCACCAGGGTTGCCTTGGGCCAGCGCTGGCGGGCCATCTGGAAGGCCTTGGCGATCCAAACCGGATTGGCAAAGGAGGTGTCGCCCAAAGCCGGGGCCCAGTTCTTGGGGAAGGCATGGTAGGGCTCGTTCACGACATCGATCAGTTCTGCGTCCGGATAACGGGCCGCGGCGGAATCCATCCAGTTTTCGATCGCCGCCAGCTGCTTGTCGCGCGGGAGGTTGTCCATCCATCCGGGGTATTGGCTCCCCCAGACCAGGGTATGGAACTTGAAGGGAATACCCGCGCGTCGCGAGAACCGGTAGACGCTGTCGCAACGCGCGAAGTTCTTCTGGCCCTGCGAGTTGCCCTCCACGATTCCCCATTTGCAGACGTTCTCGGCGGTGATCTGGCTCCAGTACTGCGAAAAATCCGCCTTCACCGCATCCAGGTAGCTGTCGTCGCGGGTGGTGATGTTTCCCAGGAACTTGGTGGCTCCCTTGGCCATTTGGGCGGAAAGGACGGTGCAGCACCCAAGCACCAGGCAGAGGCAACGAGGGAGGGGTCCGCTCGGAAGGGTTCGTCTGGTCATCGAATTCTCCATGTGGTCGACAGCTCCGCACAGGCCGCAACTCGGCGGACTCGACAAACTTTACGTTGGAACGCCAAAGCTCGCCACGCGAATCGTTGTGGAAATGACAACGTCGATCAGGGCGATCCGCAAGCCGATCACGGAAACTTTTTACGCCATCAGAACCTTGCATTCTCGATTCTATAGGCCTTTTCCGTACACCGGGAACAGCATCCGCCCCCCTGTTTTTTGGGAGACACTCCGGTTTTCAGGGATTTCCCATTTAAGCCTTAGGGAATTTGTGCCATTGAAAACCGACAGATGAGCATCAATTTTTACATACAGGCACTGGGTACGCGTTTTGCCGAGCCCACACAAACGAGGTCGACTCGATCGACCCAAAACCGAAAAGAACCAAAAACCATGAAAGCCTCCTCCCTTCTCCTCTTCATGTTTGCTGGAACTTCCCTTGTGAACGCCGCGGAGTCGCTCAAGAACACCGTGGGCGTGGGGGTGGCCGTCGGAGCCCAGCACTACGATGGCACCTTCGGCGACAACACGATGCCTTACTTCCGCGGCCATGCGGAATACCGCCCCGTCGAATGCCTTGGAGCCCGCCTGATCGGCGGCTTCGGCAACATCTCCAACGGATCCAGCGAGTTCCGCACCGAGTACTTCTCCAACATCGGCCTCCAGGGCCTGTTCCAACCCAAGATCCCCGCCCTGGGCAACGTGCGTCCCTACCTGGCTTCCGGAGTCTCGACGGACTTCGGAACCGTGAAGCACTATGGCAACCTGGATCATGATCTGGACTGGAACTTCTACCTGCCCTTCGAGTTGGGTGTGGAGTGGCTGATCAACAAGAGCTGGTCCGTCACCGGTTTCGCCGAGACCCGCGTCCACGCCGTGGATTGGGACAAGCTCGACGGCGTCGTCACCGACGGCGATTACTTCGACAAGCGCGACGACCTCTACCGTGCAGGCATCGGCCTGACCTGGCGCTTTGGCCTGGACTCCGTCAAGGCTCCCGAACCACCCAAGGTGGCTCCGGTGCAGAAGATCGTCCAGGAAGTCAAGCCCGCCGCCGTGGTGAAGGTGGACTCCGACCTTGATGGCGTCTTGGATCCGATGGACAAGTGCGCCAAGACTCCCGCCGGAGTGAAGGTGGACGCCTCCGGTTGCCCCGCCGACTCCGACAAGGACGGCGTCGCCGACTTCCAGGACAAGTGCGCCAGCACTCCCGCCGGTGCGAAGGTGGACGCCACTGGCTGCCCCATCGACTCCGACAAGGATGGCGTCGCCGACTTCCAGGACAAGTGCGCCAGCACTCCCGCCGGAGTGAAGGTGGACGCCGCTGGTTGCCCCGTCGACTCCGACAAGGATGGCGTCGCCGACTTCCAGGACAAGTGCCCGGGAACCGCCGTTGGCGTGAAGGTGGATGCCACCGGATGCCAGGAGATCAAGATCGAGAAGGGCGCCAAGCTCACGCTGGAAGGGATCCTGTTCGCGACCGGCAAGGCCAACATCGACTCCTCCAGCGCCCCCAACTTGGCGCAGGCTGCGCGTGCGATCAAGGCGGCTCCTGCCTCCAAGATCGAGATCGCCGGCTTCACCGACAACGTCGGCAACGCTGCGAAGAACAAGACCCTTTCGGCCAACCGCGCCAAGGCAGTGCAAGCCTACCTGGTCAAGCTCGGCGTTCCCGCCAAGCAGCTGACCTCCAAGGGATACGGCCCTGCCCAGCCCATCGGCGACAACAAGACCGATGACGGTCGCGCCAAGAATCGTCGCATCGAATTCCGCGTGAAGTAAGTCCGTACGGTCCGCTCCTTGCGGCGGATCCTCGAACGCGCGCCTCCCCGGTACTCCCGGAGGAGGCGCTTTTCATTTCTGGACTTTGGGACGAGCTATCTTCCCGCACATGGAAAGCGCTTCGATCCAACAGATCGCCGACCTGGAACTCCTCGCCCACCGTACGTGGCCCAGTCGCATCCAGGAGAGCCTGGGGCCCTGGATCCTGCGCGGAAACGATGGATTCACCCGCAGAGCCAACTCCTGCCTAGCCCTTGGCCATCCAGGAGCGGACCTGGAATCCGCCATCGACCAAGTGGAATCCTGGTACCGGAAACTCGGCGTGGAGCCCTGCTTCAAGATCTGCGCAGGAGCGCCGGATGGGTTGGATGCCCTGTTGGAACGGCGCGGATGGCCCGTGGCGACGCCCACCAAAGTGATGGCAATCGCCCCCACCGGTACACGGCCGACCTCCCCGGAATTGCACATCCGGTTAACCCCCGACGATCGATGGCTGGATCACCTCTCGCGCTGGGACGGGGAATGCGCGACCAAGGCCAAACAGCACGCCGCGCTCCTGGGCCGGGTGGACCATGCGCGCTTCGCCAGTTGGGAAAGCGGCGAGGAGATCCTGGCAGTCGGGTTCTGTGCCATGGATGGAGATCGAGGACACCTCTACGACCTCGTGGTCCGTCAGGACCTGCGCGGACAAGGGATCGGAACCCGCTTCTTCCAATCCCTTCTGGACCACTGCTACAACGAAGGAGCCAAACAGCTCTACCTGCAGGTTCTGGAAGAAAACCGGGTGGCCTGCCGCCTGTACCACCGCCTGGGGTTTTCCGAACACCACCGATACCACTACCGCATCGCTCCATGGTCGGCCTCCGCCACCACCGGGTGCTGATCACCAACGCGGGAACACATGCGCCCCTACCAAGACCACGCCTTTGCCTACAACGACAAGGACATCCAAAGCTCCCTTGCCGAGGATCCGGAAACACTTGGACGATGCCTCGATGGCTGGCTGGCCAGCCGGAAGGCGGAGATCGACCCCTCCAGTCTGCGAATTCTGGCTCAAGAAGGCGATCTGAGCGGATCGATCACCCTGACGTTCCAGGAAACCCAATGGCAGGCCTGCCGAATGGAGACCGGTTGCCAGTCGCATCGCGTGACGATCCCCTTCCGCATCCAAGGAAATTCGCTGATCCTCAGCACCCTTCCTCGGGACGCCTTCGGGGAAAGGCAGGATGATATATGACTCCTGTCCCCTTGACATCACCAAGCCATTCCCCTATATTTGCCAACTCTCTAGTCCCCATCGTCTAGAGGCCTAGGACAGCGGGTTTTCAGTCCGCTAGCTGGGGTTCGAATCCCCATGGGGATGTCAGCCCCCCTCCAAAAGGAGGGGGGCTTTCTTTTTGTGATTTTCAGTCCGCTAGCTGGGGTCCGAATCCCCTCTCTCCATCAAGAGAGAAGAGCCAAGCTTCAATCGAGGGTTGAGAACAGCCGTTCGCCCCCCTCGTCGAGCTCAGGACTTCGCTTCGAGACGCTACGCTCCTCGGAACGAACGGTTTTCCGGCTTCTTGGTGCGGAGCACCTTCTCAGTCGCGGCGGACCCAGCCCAGGCGAATGATCTTCTGGCGGAAGACGTTGCGGTTTTCGACTTCCCGCCAAGCGACCACCCGCATCAGATAGACTCCCGAGGGGGCCATCCGCCCGTTGGCGACGCCATCCCAGCCCACCCAGACCTGGAAATTCCCGCGCGAATCGACGGGAATCTTCGCTTCCAGTGCAAGACGCCGCGCCTCCTCGAGCTCCCGGCGAGCGATGAACACGCCCATGTTGTCGTAGAGGTAGACGGCGACGCGGGACGCCGCATTCAGTGTCACCGTGGCCCCGATCAGATTGGTGGTATCGGGCATCGGTGTTCCATCCAAAGCCCGCCACACCCCGCCGCCGCCCCGACCTGGCCGGGCAAAGACCTGCAGCGCAGGTTCGGTCGCTGGCGGAACCACTCCATTCCAGACCTTGACGGGGTGGTACGGAAGCGCCAGGAGGCGGACCGGCAAGGGCCCCAGGTCCAGGATCACCCAAGGAGCGACCACATCTGGGCCCACGCCGTTGGCATCGGTCAGCCCACCACGGACCACGGGGTTGATGCGAATGCCGTCGCCTTTCTTGGGATACACCGAGGTATCCACCAGGAAGGTGGCCTGACGCAGATCGGGGCTCAGGGTGGCCTTGGATGGATTCACCGCATTGCCCGCAAGCCAGGGGACCATTTCGCCCCAGCTGATCCAGCTCAGGGAAGCGGAAGCCGTCCGGACCGGTTCGCTGAACTCGGCGAAGATCGTGTCCGGGGCTCCATCATCGAACGCATAGCGCATCCGGGCTTTGATCGGAGCGGGAGGAACCCCATCCAGGATGGGGAAGTTGGTGGTCACGGTATCGGCGCCGAAGGAGGCGATCATCGAGCCCAGGTTCCAACACCCGTTGGTAGGACAGGCTGTCTGGCCATACTGGAAAGGAAGAAGATCGAAGGTCACGATCCGACCGCCGGAATCGGTGCGGGCCTGGGTGGTCAGCGCGAACCGGCTGTCGAGCCCGCCCAGCGAATCCGGCCAGCGGAAGCGCCAATCCTCGAGTGCCGACAGGGGCCGCAGGAACTTCATCACCACGCGATCGGCCTTCCCATCCCCGTTGGCGTCCTGCATGACGGCCCATTGCGGTGCGGGGTCGGTTCCGATGACCTGGACGGCCTTGGAATGCAGTCCAGGGCGATTGCCAAAACCATCGGCAACCTGGCCGGACGGGGAGAACCTCACCCAGTCGCCGGGAGCCGGTGTCCCGGAAGGCAGACCAGCGGGAGCGACCAGGACCAAGGCGCCGGTGACCGGATCCTTCCATTGGTTCACGAACTGGTAGGGCGGCAGGGTTCCATCGGTCTGGAGTTGGCGGATCAAGTCCCCCAGAGCGGTCACGTTCTGGATGGGCTCGCTGGGCCAAACCCGCAGAGTGTCGAACGTCCCACCGCGGTAGAGGATGGCCTTGGTGGGCACCGGAGCCACGCCATCCCGGATCGGGAACGGTTTCCAGCCGGTGTTGTCGCGCTGCCAACGTCCGAGGTCGGTTGTCGTGGCGGACGTTCCCGCCAACCCCGCCGGAACATCCAGATCCAGGATCATCCCATCGTTGGTCACCACGATTCCGGGCAGATCGGGCCCGATCCACACCGAGGTGTCCGGCCAAGCCGCGCGGATGGCGGTCTGGGGAGTCCATGCGTGGTGCAACCACACGCGGAGGTGATCGGCGCGACCATCTCCATCCTGGTCCGTCCACAATCCGGAATCGGGGGGCATGGCCACCATGGTGATGGGAGAGGCCGCTCCCTGGGCCCAATACTTGGCAAGTGTTCCGTCGATTCGGCCGTTGAAGACCTCCGACTGGGCCACGAACCGCACGGTTCCCCGACCACCGACGATGGAGACGGTCGCACCGTCCAATAGAGCCAATCCGGCGGAGGGCGTCAGGTTGGCCAAACCGGAACAGGTATCGCACCGCCCGGTCTTGGTCCAGACCTCCACGCGCACCGTCTTGGGCTTCAGGATTTCCCCGACCAGGGAAAGCGGTGTCATGGGGCCGCCCGCGCTGTCCAGGAAGACCAGGCGGAAAGGGTCCACCTGCACGATGCGAGTCGCCGAATCCGTCAGGGTTCCACCCAGGGCGATCATGGCGTTGCCCGGACGCAGAAGGGCCAGATCGACCCTGGCATAGCCAGCGACCATCGGAACCTCGGTCTTGGGCTTTCCGAGAGCATCGACCAGCTGGAACACGGAATCCGTCAACAGGGAGTTCAAGGTGAAATCGCAGGTGTTGCACTGCCCCGCCGACCCCCAGGCGCCGATCCAGGCCTTGGCCCGAGTGGTGACCTCGCCACGGATGAAATCGACGGGTTCGGGGAGGGGCTTGCCGGTGGAATCGGTCCACACCAACCGGTAGGGCTTCCAGGTCAGGGGAGCCCAGATGATTTCCGAACCGGAATCGGACAGCGCCGCCATGAGGTTCAGGGAGCTGCGCGGCAGGGAGGAGGTCAGGACCACCGACGTACGCCCTCCCACGAGAACGACGGAAGTGACCGGCAAGCCGTTGGTGGCGGTGATCCGCACAGCCGGATCGGAAGGCAGGAACCGAACCACGTCCCGGCAAGTGTCGCAGCGGACTCCGGCATCGGCGACTTCCAACCAAAGCCGGATGGGAGATCTCACATCCACGCTGATCGCATAGGGAGAAACCACCGTTCCCAGGGAATCCACCCACCGGAGCACGTGCGTGCGCACCACGATGGGCGAACGCACGTCGGAAGAATCCCCCTCGAAACTCAATGCGGTGAGGGCGAAGGTGCCGAACTGGTCGCCTCGGACCCAGACACGACGAGCCTTGCCGCCCGAGGCGGTCATCACGGTGTCGAGTTCCGTGAGTGGCCGCGCTCCGAGCGAATCGGCGAACACGGGCAGGCCCGGCTGGGAGCGGAGCCGGAAGGGAGCAGCCTTGTCCCAGACCGAAGGACCCGCCATCTGGATCAGGTCCAGCGGAACATACTGTCCGGGAGAAACCACCACCGGTCCATGGAGCACGAAGACGGGCCGCGGTCGATACGCGACCTCGAAGGCCACGTCGCGGTACTGGGTGGTGTCCTGGGCGAACTGGATCCGCATGTTGTAGATGCCGGGTGCCAGGCCCTTGATGGAATTGGTGTCCAGCAGGAGTTGGGCGGAATCGGCCCGGATGGTGATTCCCCCGTAGGAAACACCCGTGGGCAAGACGATGGGAGCGGAGAGCTTGGCTCCGGAAAGAACGAACCGTCCTGCGGCGGGAAGATCCGATTTGGTCGTGGCGCAGCCTTCGCCCTGCTTGCGATGCGTGAGGAGATCGAACAGGCGAAGCCCCGGACCCAAACGTGTTTCCTTCAGATCGAATTCCGGCAGATTGCGGAGGTTCAGCGAGGTGGTGATCTTCATGTGCGATTGCACCGTCCGGCGCTCGCAGAAGAAGAAGTCGAACGGATAGGTCTTGCCTTCCGTCAATCCCAAAAGGTCCAGATCGACCGAAGCCGACTGCGCTTCGTGGACGCCGCCCAGATCGACGACGAGCTTGCCGTTGATGTAGACCCAGACGTCGTCGTCGCCCGTGAAGTCGAACTTCTGCCCCTTGTGGTAGTCGAAGATCGCGTGCGATTCCAGGCAGAAATGGAAGTTGTGCAGTTTGCCGTCGTCGGCGGCGAACTTGATGTTGTGGGGATCCACGGCGGGATCCAGGTCGTCGATGGGGAAGTAGTAGGAATCCTCGAAGGAATACAGGCCAGTTCCCGGGGAGAGGGTCAGCGGAATGTCGCGACATGTGGTGTAGTTGACCCCGGGCACGTCGCGGAACCACTGCGGAATGGTCTGGTTGCCGAAGATGTCGCTGGTGGTGGGAACGGGTTTGCTGTCCGGCCCGATCGTCGCCTGGACCATTCCCTTGGCGCCTTCGCCGGAAAAATGCTCGAAGGCCGGATGGGAGGTATCGAAGTCCCGGATGACTCCGGCCAGAAGCGAGACGTAGCATTGGCCGCGTACCTTGGTGGGAAGGCTCGCGACCCGCCAGGAACCCAGGCTGTCCGGACCGATCCGGACGGTGTCGCCGCTCAGGAACAGAGCCGAAAGGACGAAGGGAAGGGAACTGCCTGCCCCTCCCTGCCCCCAGGTGGCGGTGTTTCCCTTGAGAACCAGACCAGTGGGGACGGCATCGTAACGGACCGCTCGGTACCATCCGCAACGCTCCCGGATGGGAGTGCCGGCGAGGACGGCTCCGTCGGAGAACTGGAAACTGGGAAGCACGAACGGAAAGACCCCATCCCATGGATTGAAGGCTTCCACCACCTTCGCCCGCGGCAGGACACTCGATGCCACCGGGGCGGCGGCCGTGCTTGCCTGGGAATACACCCACATCGTGTCGTTGCGCACGAGCATGGTGTCGAAGCGGACTGGCTGTCCGGCGGCGGTGGTCTGCCCGGAAGCCCCGAGGTAGGTGCCCAGGTGCGAGCGAAACTGCAGGTCCAGGTGGGTGAATCCCCTGGTGGTGGTGGCATACCATCCCGGCATGCCGAAGACGGGGACCATCTGTTCCCAAGGCAGGCTTTCCGTCCGCATGGAAGGTGCATGTCCCATGGACTTGCTTTCCCAAGGATTCCAGAACATCACGGTGAACTGGTTGGGACGTTGGACAAGAAGACGGGGAGGTCCTCCACGTTGGGGAGAGGGAACCATCCAGATGGTGTCGTAGGTGGCGAACAGGGCATCCAGGTTGTGGCGTTTCCCCGCGCCGGTCAGGGAGGTATCGTAACCGTTGGAGAGGTACTCGTGCCAGGTGCCTCCCGCCCCGTAGTTTTGCCGGTTGAGGATGCTGAAGTCGCCTGGTGGGTTGAGCCCGAAGTCGAAGGACCACCAACCTGTGGGATCCAATTGGAACAACGGGGAAGGATTGGGACCATTGAGCCCGAAAATCTCGGGCACGCCATCCTCCAGGACGGGCACACCCAGCCATGGATTTTGCAGTTGGACGACCTTGGCAGCGAACGCGGAACAGAAAATTCCCGTTGCCATCAACATCGTCCCGACTCGGCGCCCCAATCCCATCCAACCTCCTGCAGTCACTCCGAAACACTTCCTCGGAAGATCTGGAAGGCTTCAATGTAGGGAGCCAACGGCAATTTGAGACCTGATTTGAGGGAAAGACCACGATAACGTGCACGCAAGGAGTCCAGGACGCCTTGGACTGCTAATTTTGCGAAAAAGAATATGAATCCCAAACTCCTTCTATCGCTTTTTGGATCCGTCCTGGTCGCCGCCCTGGACATCGCCATTCTGGGCCCCATCCTCCCGGCCTTCCGGGAACGGCACCAGATCACCCTGGCCACATCCAGTTGGATTGTCACCACCTACGTGTTGGCCAATCTCATGGGAACCTCCCTACTGGGCGCCCTCAGCGACCGGGTTGGCCAGCGGATCTCCTTTGGAATTTCCCTGGGGCTGATGTTGGCGGGAACCTTCTGGATCGCCTTGGATCCATCGTTTGCCGCCCTGTTGACCGCCCGGGTCCTCCAGGGGTTCGGGTCCGGCGGCCTCTTTCCCATCGCCGCTTCGGTGATCGGCACCCAAGCCCCGCCCGAGCGACAGGGCCGGATGCTCGGCCTCCTGGGTGCCACGTTCGGGATCGCGTTCTTGATTGGCCCGCCTCTTGCGGGGATCGTCCAATCCCTCGCCCACTGGACTTGGATCTTCTGGCTCCAGATCCCTCTGCTCCTGGCTTGCCTTGCGATGGCGACCTCCAACATCCCCTCGCACCGCCGCGGCACACCCCCACCCTTGGATCTGGTGGGCCTGGCCGCCCTTTCGCTGGGTCTGACGAGTCTCGCCTTGGGCCTCTCCCGGCTCAAGGCCGGCCAGGCCTGGCTTGGCGTGTTCGCCCCCTCCACGGCGATCCTGCTGATTTGTGCCTTCGTCAGCTTGGTGGGATTCGTCTGGTGGGAGTCCAAGACGCCCTTCCCCTACCTGCACCCGTCCCTGCTGCGCCTCCCTTCCCTCCGACGCGCCTTCCTACTGGCCCTGGCGGCAGGCCTTGGGGAAATGGGCGTCACCTTGCTTCCGGATCTGGCGGTGGTCTCGCTTCATGTCAACAAGAGCGCCGCGAGCATGCTCCTGATCCCCTTCGTGCTGGGGATCATCGTGGGATCCCTGGGTTCCGGCAGGCTGCTGGAAAAGACCGGCCCCCGCCCGCTTCTGGTGGCGGGACTTCTCGCGCAAGCGATTTCCTTGACCGCGTTCGGACTGGCCCCCGCCTCCCGGGAATTGTTCTGGCTGGCCGGGCCCCTCTTCGGAATGGGGCTCTCCTGCCTGCTGGCGGGTCCGCTGCGATGGATCGTGCTGCGGTGCGCTCCGGATTCGCATCGGACCGCCGCCCAAGCCCAGCTTTCCGCCAGCATCTTGGTGGGGCAGATCGCCGCCGCCCCGCTGATGGGCGCTTTGGCGGGCATGGCCCTTGGCCACATCCATGTGCATTTCGTGTTCGCGGCAGGAGCGTCGTTTCTGTTTGTGCTTGTCGCGGCGGGACTCCCGAAGACGTTCCCCGCTCGCACGGCATAGGCTATCGGGAGTCCGGAGGCGGCTCCCTGCGATGCCGAGGCCGATGCATGGAGCAAAAGCGAGGGTAGACGATCTGTCCGGGAATCAGCCGGACCAGGAATTTGCGATGACATTCGGGATGGTCGCATTCGATTTCCTGATCCACCGGGCACACGAAATTGTGCAGGACCAACCGGTTGTCGCGACATACCCTCTGGATCAGGCTGGGATTGGCCACGGCTCCGGACAGCGCTTCACGCAAGGCCCGTTCGTGGTCGCCCTGCCCGCTGCGTTTGCGGGGCCCCTCCCCTGCGACCTTGAGCATCCTAGGGAATCGCGACCTGGGCCAGGGCCCGATCCAATTCCGTTTCCAGGGAATCCGTCGGCTTGTACCCGGACTTCACCATGCGGATCCGCTGGTTTGGGCCAACCACGACCAATGCGGGCACCGTGCAGACTTGGGCCTGGCAGATCCCATAGGATTTACCCACCGCCTGGTAGCGATCCAGAACCCCGGGAGTGGTCAACCGAGCGGATTTCAGCCATTGGAGGCCAAGTTCGGGTTCGACGTTTTCCACCAGGACGGGAACCCACTCGATCCCCGCTTTTCCTGCCAGCCATTTCTGGAGGCGCGGCATTTCCGCCTTGCAATTGACGCACGTGGTGCTCCAGAAGGAAAGGATCACCGTCTTGCCAAACCCGGGTTGGGCTGCGGATTTGGCCGAATCCGCCAGATCTCGCAGATTGAACCTCTTGGTGGGGTCGTCCAATCGGACCAGGTTGAATCGTGGAGCCAGTTGGCCTGGCTGGAACTTGGACTCGACACCCGCCCACAAGGAAGCGGCAAGGACCAAGGACACCCAGATGGTGGAATGGAACTTCATGCGATCAAAGTAGCGTTCCCGCGTCCATTCATGCCACAAGGGAATTCCGGCCATCGGCTTCAACCCGATTTTCCACCCGCTTGGCCCTTGCCGAATGTGTTTGATTGGAATAACTTTCTGTTTCTAATGACCTACCTGTACTGGCTCCTGATCGCCATTCACGTCATCGGCTGCTTGGTCCTGATCGGATTGGTTCTCCTGCAAAACGACAAGGCGGGTGGGATCAGTGGCGCGTTCGGCGGTGTCAGTCAGAACCAAGCCTTCACCAGTGCTGGTGCGGCGACGTTCATCTCCACCCTCACCAAGTACTGGGGAGTGGGCTTGATCGTGGTGGTTCTGTTGATCAATCTGATGGTTTCCCGTTTGGATGTCGGCAAGCAGGAAGTCGGCTCCGAAGTCCACAAGGCCCTCAAGGGGGCCCAAGGCGGCGCCAAGGTTCTTCAGGATCTTGGTGCTCCGCAGACTCCATACGCTCCTGTCGCCCCCCAGGGCGCTCCGAGCGTTCCTGGTTTGCCGTAAGCGTTTTCGCTTGCGTGTTCTCTGAAATCCTAGCGGTCGTGGCGGAATTGGTAGACGCGCTACTTTGAGGTGGTAGTGAGGGTTCCTCGTGGGAGTTCAAATCTCCCCGACCGCATAGCAGAAGGCTCCGAATCGGAAACGGTTCGGAGCCTTCTTGCGTTTTTGAACTGTTGCCAAATCATCAACGGAGAAACGGGGTTCATCCTTGAACCAGTTCTTGGACTTGCGGTATGGTGAAAAAAAATGGGCCGACTCGTGAGAGTCGGCCCATCCGCTTTGCTGGGAACTGGCGGTTTTATGCTACTTCTAAGTTACGCTCGCCAGAACATAACTCAAACTTAAGAATCACTTAAGTTTTGACTTCCCTAACTCAGGCTTCTTGGAACTCCACCAGAGTGGTCGTTTCCAAATCGAACCGTCCGCGCCCGCTCTTGATGATCCGAAACCCCACCAGGCGTTCATCCAATCGCTCGGAGAGGATCTTGATGCGGCTCTCCAGATTGGGGTTGAGAGGATCCAGACCCAGATCCGGGTCCCGTCGAAACTCCCGATTCTCGAAACTGGTCCGCCCGGTCAAGGTATGGGCCATCAGGACTTTCTGGAGGATCTTGGCCGGCACCCCGCGCAGGAGATGCTCCCCATTGCAGGAGATGGTCTCGTCCTGGTGATGGAACACGAAGCAGAGCCGGTGCCTGTATTGCATCAGCAATTCTTCGTGGCGCTGGCAGGCCAGGTCCATGGGATCCAGGTCGTCGGCCATGGCGTTGTGGATCAAGCCGGAAATTCCCTGCTCCACCAGCTGGCCCCCTCCCCTCTTCCAGCGCATTTCGGCGAGGTAGGCCAGCGCCCCGTAGGCGCATCCCGCACGGATGACCACTCGCTTGCGCACGGGACAGACCACATCCTGGACCGCCACCTGGATGTCGTGGTCGGGGACTGGATGGATCTGGGAAGGAGCGATGCCGCAATCCGACAGCCACCGGTAGAAGCGGTCGGGCTTGGAAATGGCCGTTCCGTCCAAGACCCAGCGGTCTCCCTGCCAGCTTGGATGGACCCCTCGATGCACCTTGCCGAGAATGACGGAGATTTCCCTGGCCTCGGAATGGCAGTAGACGAACGCATACGGAGACAGCCCAAGCCTTTGGGGAATCTTCTCCAGTTGGGTCCCGAACCACACGTCGCTTTCGTAGCCGGGGAGGTTGCCACTGAAGGAGGGATCGTGGATGTGCAGCATCCAGCCCCGGTGGTATCCCGGCAGCAGGTCCGTGGCGATCAGCTTCGTGGTGGTCATCGGTGCCAGGATCCGCGTGGAATCGTTGAGCACTTCCAGGATGGTCCGGTAGATGTCCCGGGTCCGCACCAGCTGGAACAGGAAGTTTCCCACCAACGCCAACGATCCGCGTGCGGAGAGGACCCCGCCGGATTGGAGGGTGAAGACCTTCTCCCGGATGAACTTGAGGAAATCGATGTCGTGGTGGAGGCAGAACGCCTCCATCGATTCCATCACGCGCAGCTGGTACTCCAGCGGGGTCCAGGCCTGCTCTTTCCAGATGTGCCGATAAAGCTCCACACCGGAGACGGGTCCATCCAAGGTTTCCAACGGGTGGCCCAACCAGAACTCACGCGCCAGTTCGATCCCGCCCTCGAGCAGCAAGGCGCAATGGAGAGTTCGAAGTGGCGCGTTCCAGACCAGGTTGGTGCCAGGCTCAAAGCCAAACATCCGATCCTCTGACACGTCCGAAAGGATACATCCTGGATTCTGGATTGGAGAGGGCGCTTTCCCTCCGCACCGGGGAAACCTAGGAGCGGTTGGATTTCGGGGATGGCGATGCCGACCACCCGAGCTTGTCGCGCAAGGCGTCGGAGAAGCTCGCCCCATCGGGGCGCAACAGGAGGACGGGGCGCTCCGACCGGGCGATGTGGACTTCGTCCAGGCGATGGAGCGGGAACGGATTCCGTCCATCGGACAGAAGCTGGGCAGGCTGGCCTTCCCGGGGCTTGAGCACCAGCGGACGATCGTCGGCCAGGAGGAGCGGCCGCACGCTCAGGCTGTGCGGAGCCACGGGAGTGAGGATCAGGCAACGGACGGAATGTTCCACGATGGGCCCGCCCACCGCCAGGGAATAGGCGGTGGAGCCGGTGGGCGTGGCCACCAGGAGGCCGTCGGCCCAGTAGTCGCAGACCACCCGTCCCCCGGATCGGACCTCGATCTCGACCATGGCCAGATCCCGACGTCCGCGCAGGAAGAATTCGTTGAGGCATCGATCGCGATGCACCACCAGCCGCCCGCGACGCACCACCGCTTCCAGGGCGGTGCGCTCCTCCACGAAGTTTTCCCCTTTGACCAGGGATTCCAGCACCTCGAATCCGCCTTGCGCGGAGAGATCGGCAAGGAATCCCAGCCTTCCGTAGTTGAGTCCCACCAGGGGGATCGGACGAGCGGCCACCAGTCGCGCCGCCGAGAGAAGGGTGCCGTCGCCCCCGATGGACAATACCGCATCGCAACGGCGCAGGAACTGGGCATCGGTTGCGGCCGTGCACCCCGAGGGGATCCAGGCGATGGAGCTTCGATGCCACAGGAGCTCCACTCCATGCGATTTCGCCCAATCCCGGAGGGCACTGGCGGTTTCCTTCAGTCGGGAATTGCGCTTGAACGCCACCACGCCCAAGCGACGGACCTCCATGCCCACCTAGGATTCCTCCGGCGCAAGGACGCGCATCAGATGTGGCCAGGCGACCGGAATGGCCCCGGCACCCTCCAGTTCGGTCCGCCCCGCGCAGGATCCAGCCAAGGCGTGCAACGCCAGGGCGACATCCGCGCAACCGCGGGCATCGGCGGTCTCGGCACCGGGCTGTTCCTCGCCGCGCAGCACCAGACCATCCGGAAACAACCCCACCCCCACCCCGAAGGCGCGGAGGCCATCGGCCAGTGCGGACAGGCGATCGTCGTGTTCCACCCGCAACTCGGAAAGCCCGGACAGGACGGTTTCCGCCTCGGCACTCACGGCAGCCACCGCCAGGAAGGCGGCGAAGTGGCCAAGTCCCGGGATGTCCTGGGCATCGAACTTGCGCCCCACCATCCGGCCATGACGGACCCGGATGTCGCCGGAGGGGATTCCCTTGGATTCGCTGCGCCGGATGATCTCCACGTCCGCGCCCATGCGACGCAGGCATCCGAAGAGCCCGGCGCGCGAGGCGGGAAGGGTGACGTCCACCAACAGGGCATCGGTTCCCCGCCGCAAACACCCGGTGGTGGCGCACCATCCCGCCAGATCCAGATCGCCGCGCAACCGGACATCCGCGGGCGGCAACGACAGCACCGCGGGCACCTTGCGCGTCTCCAGCTTGCGGACAGGTCCGCGCATCCGCTGCATGCGACGGCGCATTTCTTCTTCTTCGGGGGAGGCTTCTGTCCGCACGACCTCCACCTGGAGCCCAAAGGCGGGAAGGCTGTCCTCGAGTGGATCCGGCGCCTGCGAAGGCTCCTGGAACTCCAACCCCTCGCGGGAAGCGAGAGCCGCCAGGGTCCACGCCAGACGGGCGCGGTTCCCCCGGCACACCAGTTCGCGCAGGGGCGGGGTCCGTCCACGGAACACCCACTGGTGCATTCCCTCCGATTCCTTCGCCTGGGCCACCCATCCGGCTTCGCGCAGCACGTCCTTCCACGGCGCGACCAACGACGCGGATTGCGGAGAGTGGGTCACCGTGACCGGACGGTCCGGAGACGAAAATCCCGCCGCCAGGCAGAAGAGACCCGATGCGAACCCGGAAGGCAGGAAGGGGTCGATGACGAATTCCGTTCGTTCGCGCAAATCGCTCGGCGGTCCCACCACGAGCCCTTCGGCATCCAGCGTGGCCGCCGACCCGATCCCGCCCATCCACTCCCGCACGTGTTCCCATTCGGGGGTGGACTGCCACCCTCGCAGCAACGTCCGCCCGGGAGCGAGCATGGCCAGGAGGGTGGAAAGCTGCGCCTGGGTGCGATCCGGCGGCAGACGGAATTCGCCCTTGAGCGCCTTGGCGCGGCGCACTTCGAGTTTCACTTGTCCATCACCAGAAACAGGCTGGACAGGACGTCCTTGGCCCTCTGCGCCTCGTCGGAGCTCGCGAATCCCATGAGGACCGTCCCCGACTCCCCTTCGCGCACCTTCAGGATCTCCAGATCCTGCACGTTGACTCCGGCCTTCGCCAACGGTTCCAGAAGGGCCAGAAGTTGTCCGGGCCGGTCTTCCAGCCGCACCACGAACTCGGTAAGGTCGTGGGCGATGCCTTTGCGGGGCATGCGGAACTTCTGGCGGAACTCCTTGCCCTCCGCGAACGCTTCCCGGAAGGCCTCCTCGGCCTTTTCCAGGAGAGGAACGGGGGGCTCGGGGCCTTCCGAGAGCCCTTCCACCATGCTCTGGGTGTGGCCGCCTTCCAGGTACTTGCGCATCCTTTCGGGATCGCCGGACTTGGCGATCTTGGATTCCACCTGCGACCAGGCGTGGGCCCGCTTGGCGAGAGCTTCCACCCGCAGGGCGACCTCCCGCAATCCCCGCGCGATGGGCTTGGGGTTGGTGGCCAGGATATCCCGCCACACGTCCCAGGAGGACTGGGCCAATCGCGTCATGTCGCGGAATCCGCCGGCGGCCAAGGCCAGGGACCCCTGCGAGAGACGCTCCTCCGATCCCACCCAGCCGGACAGGACCGAAGACAGGATCTGCGGGACATGGCTCACGCGAGCGACCGTCTCGTCGTGGTGTCGCGGATCCATCACGGCGCCGCGGGCACCCACCGCGCCCAGGAGGGAACGTACGGAGTCCAGCCGGGTCGCGTCGAACCCGGGCGGCGGACACAGCACCCACAGGGCCGACTGGTAGAGGAGAGGATCGGCGGCGCCCAGTCCGGACTTCTCCGAACCGGCCATCGGATGGCCTCCCACGAATCGCGCGCAGGTGTCGCTCTCGGGAGGGAACCCGGCGAAACCGGCCTGGCAGACGCGCATCTTGGTGGATCCCACGTCCATCACGATGGCGTTGGGAGCCAGGCGACCACGAGCCACGGACAATCGCTCCAGATGGGCGTGGATGGACGACAGGGGCGAGCACAACAGGACCAGGTCGGCCTGTTCGCAGGCATCTTCCAATCGATCGTAGCCGAACAGCTCGTCGCACCAGTCCCGGGCTTCCAGACCCTTGAGGGTCCGGTCGGAACTGACCGCGACTAGACGGGTCTCCGAACGGCGCAGTTGCAAAGCGGCCAGGAGGGACCCCCCCAGGAGTCCCGCTCCCACCACCACCAGGCGGCGGGGCAAGCTCATCGGTGTTCCTCGGAGGGATCCGCCGACAGGGCCTGGTAGATGCGGCTCTCGGACATGATCGCCAGCCAGATGCGTCGGATGCCCTCGGCGGACAGGGGGCCGGGATTGCCATGCACCAGCTTGGAAAGCAAGGCTTCCTCGCGGCCCTGGTCCAGGACCGGCAGTCCGGTTTCGCGCTTGGCGCGGACCACATCCAGCGTGATGCGCTGGCGCTCGTTCATCAGTCGCAACAATTCCTGGTCGATGGCGTCGATTTTCTTGCGGCAAGCGGCAAGATCGGCACTCATCGAGTCGCCTCCACCAGGGGGCCCACCAGTTGCCCGATGTCCTGGAGCATGTCGGGAAGCAGCTTGGCCTGCAGGGTACGACGGACGATGGCCGATCCCACGACGGCTCCGTCGGCGACACGGCAGACCTCGCGGACCTGGTCGGGGGTGTTGATCCCGAAGCCGACCACCACCGGAGGGGAAACCATGGACTTCACCACCCGGACCTCGTCGCCCAGACTCGCGGAAAGCGTGGACTGCTCCCCGGTCACGCCGGTGCGGCTGACGTGGTAGACGAATCCGCGCGCACGCGCGGCGATGGCCTCCAGACGCTTGTGCGGCGTGGTGGGGGCGGTCAGGAAGGTGTTGGCCAATCCGTACCTGGAACAAGCGGCGTCGAGTTCGTCGGATTCCTCCACCGGGATGTCCACCAGGAGCATGGCGTCGATGCCCGCCTGCGCGGCCTCCTGGGCGAACCGATCCACCCCGAACTTCCACACCGGATTGGAATACCCGAAGGCGACCAGGGGAATGTCGGTCTTGGCACGGATCTTCCGGATCAACTCGAAATACACCCCCACCGTGACTCCCTGGCGGAGCCCCTCCTCGGCGGCGGCCTGGTTCACGCTGCCGTCGCCGTAGGGGTCGGAAAACGGCAATCCGAACTCGATGCAATCGACGCCCAGGCGCGAAAGCTCCAGGGCCACTTGGACGGACTCGTCCAGGCCCGGCACCCCGGCACCGATGTAGGCGACGAACAACTTCTGGCCCTTCGCGAGCTTGGCTCCGAAACGAGCTTGGAACCGGTCAAGCACGGGACGCTCCCATGACGGTGTGTAGATCCTTGTCTCCGCGGCCGGAGAGGTTCACCAGGACGATGTCCGAAGGCGAAAAGTCCTTGGCGTGTTCGATGGCCCACGCCACGGCGTGGCTGGATTCCAGCGCCGGCAGGATGCCTTCGGTCCGCGCCAGGCGATGGAAGGCGTCCAGGGCGGCCTGGTCGGTGGCGAAGGTGTATTCCACGCGTCCCTGGTCGTGCAACCAGGCGTGCTCGGCTCCCACCGAGGCGTAGTCCAGGCCCGCGCTCACGGAATGGGTTCCCAGGATCTGGCCTTCCTGGTCTTGCAGCAGATACGACTTGGAACCCTGGAAGATCCCCACCGAACCGGTGGCGAAACGGGCCGCGTGCTCTCCTTCCGAAAGACTGGTTCCGCCGGCTTCCACACCCACCAACCGCACGGGATCGGCGAGGAAATCCCACATGACGCCGATGGCGTTGGAGCCTCCGCCCACGCAGGCGGCGACGCAGGTCGGGAGCACACCGAACTTCGCCAGGATCTGGGCGCGGGCTTCGCGGCCGATCACCCGCTGGAATTCGCGGACCATCCACGGGAACGGATGCGGCCCGTAGGCGGTTCCCAGCACGTAGTGGGTGTCGCGCACGTTGGTGACCCAATCGCGCATCGCCTCGTTGACGGCGTCCTTCAAGGTGCGCGTGCCCTGGTCCACAGGGACCACCGTGGCGCCCAGCATCTTCATGCGCTCCACATTCACCGCTTGGCGCTCGGTGTCCACCCGGCCCATGTAGATGACGCATTCCAGATCCAAAAGCGCCGAGGCGGTGGCCGTGGCCACACCGTGCTGTCCCGCTCCGGTCTCGGCGATCACCCGCTTCTTGCCCATCCTCTTGACGAGCAGGCATTGTCCCAGCGCGTTGTTGATCTTGTGGGCGCCGGTGTGGTTGAGATCCTCGCGCTTGAACACCAGGCGCGCTCCACCCAATTCCCGGGACAACCTCTGGGCTTCGTAGATCGGCGAGGGACGCCCCACGAAATCGGCCAACAGACCGTTGAATGCGGAGAGGAACTCCGGATCCACCCGGGCCGCTCTCCAGGCCGCCTCCAACTCTTCCAAGGCCGGCATCAGGACCTCGGGGGCGAACTTCCCACCGTATTCCCCGAATCGACCGCGTTCGTCCGGCTCGACCAAAGGCGAAAATGACTCGAAATCCAGTCCAGGCGCGTGCATGGTGGGAAAGTTAGCCTCCTTCGTGGCGTCTGGAACCATTGGGCCAAAGGGCGCCGGATGTCGCGAAGCTGGTCTACCTTTCCGAGCATGGCCCTTGCCCACCTCAAGTTCTCGCCACGATTGTACATCACCTGCCTGGTCACCTTGGCCATTCCCTCGGTGCTCGGATTGGGAGCCGTCGCTCTCCTGTTTTGGGCCTACTCCAAGGAAGTCCCGCCGCTGGAAGACCTGCGTTCCATCACCCCGACCCTGTCCACCCAGGTGCTGGACCGCGACGGGAAGCCCTTCGGCGAGTTCTTCGTGGAACGGCGCAACTGGGTGCCGCTGGATTCCATCCCCCTGCAGTTGCAGCAGGCGGTAATGGCCATCGAGGACCGCCAGTACTACGACCACTGGGGCATGAATCTCTACCGCACCATGGGTGCGGCCATCAACACCATCCTGAAGGGTCGACGCCAGGGTGGATCCACCCTGACCCAACAGCTCGCGCGCAACGTGTTCCTGACGCAGGAGAAATCCATCAAGCGCAAGATCCAGGAGGCGATCACCGCCGTCCGCCTGGAGCGCTACTACACCAAGCGCCAGCTGATGACGTTCTACCTCAACGAGATCTACCTGGGCGGCGGCACCTACGGGATGCAGGCCGCGGCGCGATTGAATTTTGGCAAGGACGTGTGGAAGCTGGATCTGGTCGAATGCGCGACGCTGGCCGGCATGATCCAATCCCCCGAGCGCTACCGCCCCGACAAGGCCAAGGAACTGGTCCAGAAGCGACGCAACACCGTGCTCTATTCGATGGCCCAGATGGGCTACATCGACGAGGCCAAGGCCCACGAGACCATGGCCCTGCCCGTCAAGTCCATCCCGCGCAAGCGTGCCAACTCCGACGGTGCGTACTTCCTGGAAGCCGTCCGCGCCCACATCGAGAAGGAATGGGGTGAGGACGCGCTCTACCACAAGGGCCTGGTGGTGCACCTGCCGGTGGATCGCCGCATCCAGATGGCGGCGGATTCGTCCGTGAACCGCTGGACCTGGGACGTGCAGCGGCAAGTGAACCGCCGCGTGGTGGCCAAGCTGAAACTGGGCAAGCGCTACAAGGTATCCGACTCGCTGGCCTCGGTGAAGCTGGACTCGCTGTTTCGGTTGTACCTGAACGAGGAAGGCAAGACCACCTGGAAGGATTCGGTGGAGCTCGCCGACAAGCTCGAGTACTACCCCGTCCAGGCGGCGGTTGTCCTCATCGAGAACAAGACCGGCCAGATCCGCGCCCTGGTGGGCGGAAAGAACTTCGACAACTTCAAGTTCAACCGCGCCACCCAGTCGCTGCGCCAAGCCGGATCCACCTTCAAACCCTTCGTGTACGGTGCCGCCGTCGAGAAGGGCGCCCTGCCTTCCGACATCGTGCTGGACGACACCGTCGCCATCGACGACGGATCGGGGAAGGTCTGGACCCCCCACAACTACGACAACTCCTACGACGGCTACGTGACCCTGCGACGCGCGCTCATGCAGTCCAAGAACATGCCCGCGGTGCAGACGGCCATCCGCTACGGCGTGGACGGCGTGGTGGATCTGGCCCGCCGCGCGGGCATCCGCAGCCCCTTGCCCAAGGTCTATTCCCTGGCCTTGGGTTCGGCGGACGTGAGCCTCCTGGAAATGACCTCGGCGTATTCCAGTTTCGCCAACCTGGGCGTGCGCTACGAGCCCCACCTGTGGGATTCCATCAACACCCAGGACGGTGGACTCCTGGAGCGTACCTCGCCCAAATCCTCGAAGGTGATGGACAGCGCCAACGCCTACGTGCTCATGGACATGATGCGCGACGTCATCCGCCGCGGCACCGGGTATCCGGTGGTGTCGTCCGGATTCACCTTCCCCGCCGGCGGGAAGACGGGCACCACCAACGACTTCACCGACGCCTGGTTCATCGCCTACACCCCCGTGTACACCTGCGGCGTGTGGATGGGATTCGACCAGAAGAAGAAGCTGGGTTCCGGATTCACCGGCGGCAAGGTGGCGCTTCCCATCTGGGTGGACGTGATGAAGGCCGCCCACCGGGCCATTCCCCCGGTCGACTGGCCCCGCCCCTCCCGGGTGGCCACCTACACCGCCTGCGGCAAGCCCAGACCGGACGGTACCTGCGCCGAGATGCGCATGGAGTTTGGCGTGGCCGGCAACCCGCACATGTTCGGGCAGAATCTGGACACCACCACCGCCAAGGGACCGGTCTCGGTGACCATTCCCACCGCCACCCTGGTGAAGCCCAAGACCGCCACCGACTCCACCGCCCCGGTCCGCAAGGGCCCGAGCCTCTTCTGATGGCCAGGCGCAAGCTCGTCGTCGTCACGGGCCTGATCCTCGCCGCCACCGCAGCCTCCTGCTGGTTTGCCTTGTTCCGCCCGGTGGCCTCGGGTCCGGTGGATTCCTGGCGGGTGCGCCCCGGTGAAGGAACCCGCCAGATCGCCAAGCGGTTGGTGGCGGAGGGACGGATCCCGTCGTGGTCGGAACCCGTCTTCCGGGCCGCCGCGCGGGCGCGGGGTCTGGACCGCAAGCTCCACCCCGGCATCTTCCGGATCCACCGCACCCTTCCGGTGTGGACCGCCTTGGACATCCTCTCCGGTCCCGGCGAATCCGGCCTGAAGGTGACCCTCCCGGAAGGCCGCACCTGCGTCGAGTTCGCGGGGCTCCTCGCCCACTCGGAACTTTCCGACAGCGCGGCCTTCGCGCAGATCTGCCACAACGCCGATTCCGCGCGGAAGCTGGGCATCCCCGCCTCCAGCATGGAAGGCTACCTGTTTCCGGACACCTACCTGTTCGACGGCAGCGAATCGCCCATGGACATCGCTCGCGCGCTCCACAAGCGGTTCCGGAAGGTGATCCAGGAGGCCGGCGACACGGCGACCTCGCCGGTGTGGAAGACGTACGGACTGCACGGGGTGGCCACCCTGGCCTCCATCGTGGAGCGCGAAGCGGCCGTGCGCACGGAGGCCCCGCGGATCGCGGGCGTGTTCTGGCTGCGGCTGCAGCAGGACATTCCCCTGGGCGCCGACCCCACCGTCCGCTACGCGCTGGGCAAGTTCACCGGCTCGCTCACCAAATCGGATCTGGCCTTCGATTCGCCGTACAACACCCGGCTGTACGCGGGCTTGATCCCCGGCCCCATCGCCAACGCGGGCAAGGACGCCCTGCGCGCGGCCATGTTCCCCGACGACGCGGGAGGGTGGCTCTACTTCGTGGCCAAGGACGACGGCTCCCGGGAGCATTTCTTCGCCAAGGACCTGAACCAGCACGTGCGCTACAAGGACCAGGCCGCCCGAAATCGACGCATCTCCGGGGTGATGGCGCCCTGAGCCTGGCCTGCGGGGCCCTTCGGCGTTCGGGGAAATCCCGCTGGTTTACGGGTTCCTAGGCCCTAACGGGCCGGGAAGCCCCGATGGTTGTCGGGTTCCTGGGCCCTAACGGGCCGGGAACCCTTGGAGCGCCCACCGGCCCACCAGGCCTTCGCGAGCGGTGCGGCAATGGGCCAGGGCCAATCCTTGTCGTTCGCGGGCGCGGATCAGATCCATGCGCAGGGAATCCGCGCTGGCCAGCGGCGGCTTCTTTTCCTGGATGGTCCGCCAGATCAGCGCTTCCGCCGAATCCAGACGGATGCGCACGGTGAAATCGTCGGCGGCGCGGATCAGCTCCCAGGAATCGGGAAAGCCGGAGCGGTCGACCTCGGCGAGCATGGCCATCCGTTCGATCCTGCGCCCCAGATCCACCCAGGAGAGGACCAGTTCGTGTTCGCGATGGACCTGCCGGATCCGGGCCAGCACCACCCATCCGGCAAGCACCACCGTCAGTCCGGCCGCGAACGCCAGGAACGGCAACACGATCCGCTTGCGGAGTCTCAGTTGGCGCCCTTCCCGGTGAGCACCACCCAGATCGTGCGGACCAGGATCTGGATGTCCAGCGACAACGAAAGGTTCTCGAAATACCAGAGGTCGGCCATGACCTTCTTCTTCACATCGTCGATGGAATTGTCGTAGCCGAGGGTCACCTGCGCCCAGCCGGTCAGTCCGGGTTTCATCTTCAGGCGGCGCACGTACAGCGGCACCTGGTCGCGCAACTTCTCGATGAAGAATTCGCGTTCCGGCCGCGGGCCCACCAGGGCCATGTCGCCGCGGAAGACGCACCAGAGCTGGGGAACCTCGTCCAAGCGCGTTTTCCGCAGGAACTTGCCCACCTTGGTGATGCGGTTGTCCACCTTGCCCGCCCACTGGGGCCCGGATTTTTCGGCGTCGGTGCGCATGGTGCGCAGCTTCCAGACGCGGAACCGCCGCCCGTACTGGCCGATGCGTTCCTGGCTGTAGAAGATGGGGCCGGGACTGTCCAGCTTGATCGCCAACATGGCCAAAAGCAGCGCCGGGAGGGCCGCCAGCAGGATCACCACGGAAAAGGCCAGGTCCATCAGGCGCTTCAGTCCCGCCTGCCAGGCCGGCAGGTGATGCTGGAGGAGAACCAACAGATCCGCCTGGTGGAGGACCGTGGTGCGCAGGTGTCCGGACAACACGTCGAAGAGATCCGGCACCACGTACACGGTCACCTTGCGATCGTCCAGAAGAGCCAGGATCCGGATGATCTCGTTGTGCGACGAGGTGGAATGGCAGATCACCACGTGTCGGGCACCAGTCTCGTCCAGGAGCCTGGGGAGGTCGGCATACTTGCCGGCGATCCGCAGCCCCTCGAAACGCTTGCCGGTTCGCTTGGCGTCGGGATCCAGGAACGCCACCGGCCGGATTCCCAGGATGGGCTTCTGAAGGAGCCTGCGCAGGACCACCCGACCGTGGTCGTTGGCCCCCAGCAGGATGGCGGGTTCCAGCCCCTTGCCGGCGCGCAACAGAGAGCGCGTCACGCCCTGGACGGCCAGGCGCAGAGCGCCGGGGAACAGGAGCATCGAAAGTCCGTACCCACCCACCGTCACCACCCGCGAGCGGGTGAACAGGGCCTGGAATCCCGCCCAGGTGCGGTTGGGATCCACCGCCAGGGCCACCAGATCGGAACCGGCCATCAGGAGGAACAACCCCAAGGCGCCCATCGAGCAGGCGGCGAACAGGACCAGGATCTGTCGGGTCCGGCTCTCCAGGAACCAATCGCGGTACATGCCGTGGAGGAAGAACCACAGCATCCACCCCACCGGCAGGACCACCAGCGAGAAGACCGTCTCGATATCCAGCTCGAGGTCCACCTCTTCGGGAAGGAACCCGCTGCGATAGCGCAACCAGAAGACGGCCGCCACCGCCAAGCACCCACCGAAGAAGTCGGCGGCGACGAAGGCGGCTCGTTCCGCGGCACGCAGCGAGGTCACTCGACCACACCTCGATCGTAGTGGCGCAGCACGATCGCCGGCTGCACGATGTCGTGCATGGCCGTGATCTTCGAGACCGCGTTCTGCACGTCGGACTCGCGCGCATGGTGGGTGTCGATCACCATGGAGGTGGTGCCCTTGCCTTCGCGCTGGACCATGGAAGCCACCGAAACGTTGTTCTCGCCCAGGATGGTGGCCACCCGTCCCAGCACTCCGGGCCGGTCGGCCACCTGAAAGCGGAGGTAGTACCGTCCTTCGGCCATGCTCAGCGGCCGAATCTGCGCTTCCTTGGCGCCCATCCACGAAAGATCCACCACCGCGGTCTTGTCCTTGATGCGCTTGGCGGCGTCCATGATGTCGGCGACCACCGCCGAGGCGGTGGGAAGGCGTCCGGCACCCTTGCCGTAGAGCAGGCTGGGTCCGGAGGTGGATCCGTCGATGAACACCGCGTTGAAGGCGCCGTTCACGCCCGCCAAGGGGTGCTTGCGGGGCACCAGGCAGGGATGCACGCGGGCGTCGATGCCATCCTCGTGGATTTCCACCAGACCCAACAACTTGATGCTGCAGCCCATTTCCCGGGCGCCGGCGACATCGGTGGCGGAGATCTTGGTGATCCCTTCCACGTGCATCTTCTGGAAATCCACGCGCTGGCCGGAGCAAAGCGATGCGAGGATGGCCACCTTGTGGGCGGCGTCGATGCCTTCCACGTCAAAGGTGGGATCCGCTTCGGCGTATCCGGCGGCCTGGGCTTCCGCAAGCGCCGCGGAAAAGTCCATTCCCTCTTCCGCCATGCGGCTGAGGATGTAGTTGGAGGTGCCGTTGATGATGCAGGCCAGGCTCCTGGCGTCGGATGCGACAAAGGCATCGCGCAGGGAACGGATGATGGGGATCGCTCCGCCCACGGCGGCCTCGAAGCGGATTTCCGTGCCGTTCTGGGCGGCGAACGGAAACAGATACCCGCCGTGCTTGGCGATCATGGCCTTGTTGGCGGTGACCACGGCTTTCCCCGCCTTCAGGGCGCGTTCCACCCAGGACTTGGGAAGATCGTACCCACCGGCGAGCTCCACCACGATCTGCACCGCAGGATTGTCGATCAGGTCGGTGGCCTGGGTGGTGGTGGAAATTCCCGCCTTCGCGTAGGGCTCCAGCTCGGAGGACTCCTTGGCGCAGATGGAAACCAATTTCACCCCGACGCCCGTGAGGCGAGCGAGGGATTCCTCCCTGGTGGTCAGAAGCTCGATGACCCCCGAACCAACCGTCCCCGTCCCGATGATGCCAACCCCGATGGTCATGTCCAACT
>Ga0116170_10000129_pt1 | contig 74116 bp, 25 predicted proteins | sample AD_JPNHW1_MetaG_FD_89797 | JGI IMG/M metagenome (GOLD analysis project Ga0116170, IMG submission 89797) | Active sludge microbial communities of municipal wastewater-treating anaerobic digesters from Japan - AD_JPNHW1_MetaG | ecosystem: Engineered > Bioreactor > Anaerobic > Digestate | place... | reverse complement strand
TTCACACCGGCTTTCGACAGCACCTTGATATCCGACCAGTTCACGCCCCCTTCGGAAAGCGCTCTCACACCCGTCCAGTTCACGCCCGCGCGGCTCATCACGTCAAGGTCACTCCAATTCACGCCCGCTTTCGAGAGCGTTTCCATATCCTCCCAATTAATACCTGTACGAGACAGCACATTGATGTCGGACCAGTTGACACCCGCCCGGCTCATGACATCAAGATCACTCCAATTTACGCCCGCTTTCGACATAACATTCAGATCCGACCAATTCACGCCCCCTTCGGAAAGCGCCTTGATACCGTTCCAGTTGACTTTCCCGATGGACAAAGCTTCAATCCCCGCCCAATTCACACCCGCCTTACTCATTTGATCAAGGGTTTCCCAATTCACGCCGGAGGTCGAAAGCACGTTAATATCAGACCAGTTCACACCGGCACGCGACATCACATCAAGATCACTCCAATTCACTCCGGCACGCGACAGCACCTTGATATCAGACCAGTTCACGCTCCCTTGCGACAACGCCTTAACCCCCGTCCAGTTCACGCCCGCCCTACTCATCACGTCAAGGTCCGACCAATTCACGCCCGCTTTTGAAAGCGTTTCCATATCGTCCCAATTAATACCTGTACGAGACAGCACATTGATATCCGACCAGTTCACTCCGGCGCGCGACATCACATCAAGATCGCTCCAATTCACGCCCGCACGCGACAACACCTTGATATCCGACCAGTTCACGCCCCCTTCGGAAAGAGCTCTCACACCGGTCCAGTTCACGCCCGCGCGACTCATCACGTCAAGGTCCGACCAATTCACGCCCGCTTTCGAGAGCGTTTCCATATCCTCCCAATTAATACCTGTACGAGAAAGGACATTGATATCAGACCAGTTCACACCGGCTCTCGACATCACATCAAGATCACTCCAGTTCACACCCGCCTTCGACAACACCTTGATATCCGACCAGTTCACGCCCCCTTCAGAAAGCGCTTTGATCCCGCTCCAGTTCACACGAGCACGGCTCATCACGTCAAGATCACTCCAATTCACACCCGCTTTCGAAAGCGTTTCCATATCCTCCCAATTAATACCTGTACGAGACAGCACATTGATATCAGACCAGTTCACACCGGCCCGCGACATCACGTCAAGATCTGACCAATTCACGCCCGCCTTTGACAACACCTTGATATCCGACCAGTTCACGCCCCCTTCGGAAAGCGCTTTGATCCCGCTCCAGTTCACGCTCGCCCGGCTCATCACATCAAGATCACTCCAATTCACACCCGCCTTCGAAAGCGTTTCCATATCGTCCCAATTAATACCTGTACGAGACAGCACATTGATATCAGACCAGTTCACGCCGGCTCGCGCCATCGCGCCGATATCGAGCCAGTTCACGCCCGCCCGCGACAAGGCATCGATCCCCGACCAGTTTACGTTCTTATCGCTCATGACCTGAATATCCGTCCAGTTCACGCCGGCATTCGAGAGGTGCGCGAGATTGTCCCAGTTGATCGACTCCGACCAATTCACGTGCGCACCAGTCATCTTCGCGAGGTCGCTCCAGTTCACGCCGGCCCGCGACAACCGGTACACATCGTCCCAATTAACCCCCTTCGACGCCATCGCGCCAACATCCGACCAGTTCACGCCGGCAACCGAAAGCGCTTGAACGCCAATCCAATTCACCTTGGCGTCCGACATCGCCTGAATACTTTCCCAGTTTGATACGGCCGCTAATCGACCGAGAAGCGCGCTCGCAGCCGTCGTTCCCGTCCCGCTAAAAAACTCGGACAACATGGTTGAGGCGCTCGCCGCGCCCGAAGCCGCCGTCTCGGCATACCCAGCCGCAGCCGCACTCGAACTTTGGATGGCCCCAAGAGTTGACTGCAAATCCCCCCAGTTAATCCCACTATCGAGCAACGCGGTTTGAAGACTTGTCATCCGGTTCCAATTCACCCCCGCTTCGGATAACGCCCTGATACCGGACCAGTTGACGCCCGAAACCGAAAGCGCTTCAATCCCGTCCCAATTGACAGTCGCTTTCGACATTTTGCCGAGATCTTCCCAGTTGACTCCGACCCGCGACAACCGGTACACATCATCCCAGTTGATCCCCTTCGCGGCCATCTCACCGACATTCAGCCAATTCACACCGCCCTTCGACATCTTGACCAGATCTTCCCAGTTCACGCCCACCGTCGACAAACGGTCGATATCCGCCCAGTTGACGCCTTGCGTGGACAACACTTTAAAATCGCTCCAGTTCACGCCCGCAACCGACATCTTATTCAGATCATCCCAATTGACGCTGGCCTTCGACAACCGACCGATGTCCACCCAGTTGACGCCCTTCGCCGACATCACGCCGATGTCCTCCCAATTGACCGTCGCCTTCGTCAACCGATCGATATCGGTCCAGTTGATCCCTTTTTGCGTCAGCACTTTGATGTCGGTCCAGTTGATCCCTTTCGCCGTCATCGCCCCGATGTCTTCCCAGTTCACGGTTGCCCTAGCGAGGCGCCCGATATCCGTCCAATTGATGCCCTTCGTGGTCAACGACGTCAGATCCGTCCAGTTGACCCCGACCGTGCTGAACGTCGCGATGTCCGACCACTTGATCCCCGCCCTCGTCAAAACGCGCACATCGTTCCAGTTCACGCCCGCCCTGGTCTGGGTCCTCATGTCCGACCAGTTGATGCCTGCCTCCGACATGATTTTCATATCATCCCAGTTCGCCTTGCTCACCGAAGTCAGGATCGACCCAACTTTCTGATAAACCGTCTCCGCCTGCCCCGCCCCGACCGCGGTCTTGATCGCAGTGATATCGCTCCAGTTCATTCCATCCGTTTTCGCCTTGATGTCTGTCACATTGGAGGCGATGGTCCCGACGGTTCCACCGATCGATGAGAGTGTCCCCTGGACCGACGGGTTGTAAGCGGTACTCCCCGTATAAGCCTGCCCCTTGTAAGTGATCACGATCTTCGCGATGTAAGAATCCTTCTCGTTCGGAGGAAGCCACGATTGGCGGAACACGCTATCATTCAGGACCGTCGCCGTCCCCGGCGCATTCGCGCCCGTCAAGGCGTTGCCGCTCTTGTCATAGATCGTGACCGTAATGTTCCCGGCCACGTACGTTCCCCCCGCCATGATCGCGCCTTTGGTCTCGATCCAGCTGTTGATCAGATAAGCGCTCGTCCCGGCATCATAAGTCAGCTCTGATTTCACCTGAACATCGTTGGCAATGAGGCTGAAAGAATCAGACGTCGCAGAAGTGAGCCCGCTGGAACTTGCCTGTAACGTATAAAGATCCCCGGCTTTGTCGATACTCAAACCCGCTTCCGAAAAATCCGCCACACCGGCGACCGCCGCCATCGAATCCGTCCCGCTCAAGGTAGCACTGGAAGGATTATTCAAGATCGCGAGGGCTACGGTATTCGTAGCGGCGGGACAAAGGTTATCGTTGCTATCGTAGATTGCCACCACCGGAGCCTGGGAAAACACCTGCCCCGCAAAAACAACTTTCGGCTGGGTGGTGAAAACAACTTTTGCCGGGATCGGCGCAGAACCCTCCGACATCGAGTAACCGCTTCCGCTTCCGCCCGAAAAAGTGGCCGCATAACCCGTAGAAGTCCAGAAAAAGAAAAAACCGGCCATGATCCAGATAGCGGCCCGGTAGGCAGGATTTTTCTTATGGAAAAAGGAAAGGAACATCATTCGGCGGTCCTCACGGCTCGCCCCCCGCACTGCCCCAAGCGTCCGGCATAACTGGAAACGGCCCGCAAGCGATACGATGTTGGTGGCTCTTCCACATTATAGGCATAGGACCCGCCGCGTTCACCCGCACCAGCGGCCCCTGTAACCTCACACCCGTTCCCGGGATTGTATCCCGGCCAATCCCCATTTGTCGCGGAAGCATAAATCGACCCCAACACCCCGTCCCCATGCGATCCGGTAAAAACACGCCCTGCAGAATTTCCCACTCCCACAGTTTGTTCCGACACATTCCCGCTCAAATCCAGGGCTCCATAATATCCGGCGCCGGCCTGCTCACGCGTGGATGTCGCCGTCGAAAACATCCCGCCACGCACAGGACCTGAGAAAACCATTTCCGCATTATAATTGGCACCCAACGTGGCGGATGCCTCGTTATCGGATCCTGAATTCACAAGCGCTGTCACCGGAGCTTTGGTCGTTGTTCCCCAGACATACTCACCCGCGACCGGCGTTACACCCGCGCCCCTCGAGGCCTTTTCAAATTCCAACTCGGTCATCGGCCGAAGCGCAGCCCAATCCGCATACGCGCACACATCCATCCAGGTCAAATAATTCATCGCGATCCATTCACCATCACTGGATTCGTTAAACGTTCCGTTATTATTAAGATCACATCCGAAGATGATCCGATTCGTTGTCCCGTTTCCCGACGTGGGCGCTGCAATGCTGTTCCGCCCCCCAGGCGTTGCCGTATTGCTCATGACATATTTATTTTCTGGTGAATCCGAGGCGATATTGGCAACAACCCTGAATGGCTGCTGCGATCGGGAAAGACTATTCAAAAAATCGCGGTACTGTCCCTGCGAAATTTCATATTTCATCGTATAAAAAGCCTTATACCCTTTCGGGAACGCTGTCGGAAGCAAAAATTCGGCACCACTGCCGTCTTCTCCTTCATTGCCGCCTGTCACATACCAAAACCAATCCGAGAAATAATTAGCGCTCCCCGCCCCGCTATAATACCCGTCTCCGTAACCAGCCTCATTCGTAATATGCCAAGGGGTAACGTTCTCGCTCGCTGTAAAACCAGCAGCGCTGCTGCCATCCCCTGCGTAAAAATCCCCCTCAGGGACATAGACCATTTCGATGCCGAAAACCCTGACACGAGTATTCGCCCCGACCGCATCGTTATCGCTCACGCCGTCCGTGCCGTAATCCCACACGAATTCGATATCGCTCGTTGAAACGGACCCGGTACCGTTCGCCGAGCGCTGAAGAAATGCCCCTTTTTTGTCGGAAGGAACCACGATATCAAGGGTCGTGCCGGTCCCTCGGCTGAATCCCGTGGGATTGGTGCCGGACGTCTTGAGCGTCGCGTGTTTCCACGCCCCGGTCGTCGAGCAATTCTCGGTGCAATACTTGGCGAACACCCAGACCGCGTCGTAATTGGTGGCATCACGCCAGGAATTTTCCCAGGATGCATCGAACTGGATATCCACGGTGTCGGCACCCGTGTTCTGATCCACGAGTACGGTATTCGAGACGGTGAGATTATTTGCGAAGGAAGGAAGGGGAAAGAGGAAAAACGCAAGCGCGGCCGCTAGGGCAAACTTCCACGTTCTACCCCCGGCCAAGCTCTTGTGGGAAAACAAGTTAAATCTATTTGACGTCCTGAAAAATCCTATGGGCATCAACTGGGCTTATCTCGAACTCCACGCTGCATGGGCGAGATGCCGCGCTTCGTCGTTAAACTTCAGTGTGAACTGGTCGTTTTTCGAGACTCATTGTATTGCTGAACTGGTAAAAGAATTATAACACAAAAGCTCCTATGTCTATAGTTGAAATGGGTTTAGGCTCTAGAGGGAAAAGGTACAGTTTGTTATAGCAAAAAATAGCGCTTGCTAGAGGGGTGGTACGCAGTTCACGCGAAAATGGAAAAAAAACAGGCTCTTAGAGCCAGGGGGGCCCAGGAGCGCGGCACAACCCCCGTTCGGGGATAAATTTAAACCTTACCGCGTTGTTCTTTTTGCATCATATCAAAATCTTCCCTGATCGGCCGATCGGGCTCAATTCTGACAAGCTGCTTCAACTCCCAAAGCCGGACGCGGACTTTCCCGGCTTCTTCTCCGGCAGGCTTAAGGTTCAAATAGGCCTGATATTCGTCTCGGGCCTTTTTGCTGTCGTTTATGTGATAGTCGTAAACAATCGCCAGATTGTGATGAGCCCACGCGTGATTGGGATTCCACCGCAACGCACGCTGGAACTGCAGGATCGCTTCGTCATAGCGCCCAAGATCGTAGCAAATATTCCCGAGTTCGAAATAGGAGCGCACCAACTGGTCCCTGAGCTCGACATTCTCTACGTCCATCCCCGAAAGCAATGTGACCGCTTTTTGGACCTGTTCGTCGTTCTTTTTCATCCGGCCCAGGATCTCGGCACGTTCGGATTCGAGGATCGCCCCTTTAAGAAGTTCCTGAAGTTTCGTATTTTGTTCGTTCAGTTTAGCGAGCTCCGCCTCGGCCTTCTTCCGGTTCTCGGCGGCCTGTTCGCTCTCAGTCTGGAATTTCTGAATTTCTTTTTGGGAGGTTTCCAGCTGTCCCTTGAGATCTTCAATCGCCTTATTGGAATCCCTCGTCCGCTGGATGGTGAACTGTTCAACCTTGCGCATCTGATTCGTCAGATCGCTTTTCTCGACCGTTACTTTTTCAAAGGCCGCCTGAAGGTCGCGCATGTTCTGCCGGATCTTACGGTTTTCTTCCAAAGTTTCGTTCAGGGTAAATAACAGTTTTTCGAGGTTCTGCCCCTCCGCGGACGCGGGCGACACGGATTCCTTCCCGGCGGCCGGAACCACTGCCGCGGGTTTTTCCACCGCGCCCTTGACGGTTTTCTCAGCCGCAACCAGCGCCGACGCTCCCAGCAAAAGCATCAGGATCAAGAGGAATGCCACGAACACCTGCCGGTCGATTCTTGCCGAAACAATACTTTTCATCACTTCGTCCTTTTGATGGGAAGCGCTTTTTGTAAAAGGTCGTTCAACCCGCCCATGAAAGAGCGGGAGGGTTTTTTCTCGGCAACGTCACCGGACGCTTTGAGATCGGCGGCAAGTTCCGCCCGCTGTGCGTCAAACGGCCGGACCTTGAACATGTCGATCCCGGCCGTATCGGACGCCGTCGAGGCATCGGGTTTTTTGATCGGGATCGGCTCGTCAAGGACATCATTGCTGCCCGACACGATACGAGGCGTGATAATGATCACGATCTCGGTTTTTTTCATACTTTCGTTCCGGCTCCGGAACGCCTGACCAAGGATCGGAATATCCATCAGATACGGAACCCCCTGATTCTTGACGGTGACTTCGTCACGCATCAAGCCCCCGAGGATGATCGAAATGCCGTCCTTGACGATCACCGTTGACTCCATAAAAGTCGTGTTCACTTTCGGGATCTTGTTATGTGTCGGAGTCTCAAGCTCGCCGGTCTGACTCGAAATTTCCGGGCGGATCTTTAACGTGATAAAGCCGTCGTCGTTGATCGTCGGCGTCACGTTCAGCATAATGCCGACATCGATAAACCGGATGTCTTCGCTCACGGAAACGTTGTTCCCGGTCCCCGTGGAGGTTGTCACCACGTAAGGCAACCGGTCCCCGATATTCACCTTCGCTTCCTGCCGGTCAAGGATCATCACCCTCGGCGTCGCAAGGATTTTGGTGTCCTCGATCTCCTTGATCGCCTTGAACTGGAGCGCAAGTTCATCCGTTCCGTCGAACGAACCGATGCTCATCTTCGCGACATTTCCGAGCGTATCCGTCCCAGAAATGGTCGGATCGATCGGGAATGATTCGCGTAACGTCAAGTTACGCCAACCTTGCTGCCTAAAAATCTTCTGCCAGTCAATCCCCCAATCGTACTTCGGATTGAGCGTCAGTTGCAGCATCCGCGCTTCGATCAGCACCGCGCGGATCGGCGTATCAAGCGCTTTCACAAGCTTGACCGCGCTTGTCATCCGCTCGGGATACGCGCTGATCATGACCTGATTGGACCGCGGATCTCCCGTCACCGTCCCGACCCCCTTGCCTTCAATCTGGGGTTTAAGTTGGGCGACAACATCCTCGACTTTCGCGAATTGGAGTTTGATCACCTTCATGTCGAGACTGCCCTCAACCTTGTCCAGAACGCTCGCCATCTGCAAAAGCTTTTCCGGGGTATCGATCATCACCACGGTGCCGGTATCATCATCGATGATCACTTTCCCGATCGCGCTCTGGACGGCCTGAAGCGCCGCCAGGACATAACTCGGCTTCGCGTTTGAGAGCGTACGGATCGAGATCTTCTTCCGGTCATTAAAACTTTTACCGTGGGAAAGGCTGTACTCGTCCTCGGTCATGATGTAGATGATGTCGCCGCGGTTCTCGTAGGCCAACTGGTTGGAGACCGTCAGGATATCGAGCGCGTCCTTGATCTTCACGTTCCGCAGAAGCAGCGTCGATCGTCCCTGGACGTTCTTGCTCGTGACGATGTTCAGGGGCCCCTGGACCGCGAGGAATTTGAAAACGTCGACAACATTGATGTCGCGAAGATCGAGGAAGATCGTTTTTTGGAGACCGGCCTCAAGACCCGACGATAACGTTTTTTCCACCTCGGCAAAGCTCGCGACCGGCGACAAAACAAGGGCCGCCGCAAGGAAACCGGCGCACGCGCTCCGCCGGAACCTCCGGAATGATCCCCGCGTCATTTCTTTTCTAACGAAGCTCAAAAGTTTCATTTCCCGACTCCAGGACCACATAATCTTCTTGGATCTTCGCCACCTTCAGCAGGCCGATCGGATCGCCTACGCGAAGGAACGTCGTGATGGATTTTTCAATATCCTCAATCATGCAAAAAGCGCTTTTCGGGTCCACCGGATCGTAGGAAATTCCCGTCAGCTTCAGCTTTTTTGTCATTTCAACGAGCCGCGAGGACTGCTCTTTGACGAGCCTTTCAGCCTCGGCCTGCCGCTTGCCGTACGGCATGAACATCTTGGCAAGATCCCAATTTTCCATGCCCGTCGATTCTTCCGTAGCCTCCTCGGCCGACGGGGTTTCAAAGACCTTGTTCGGAGGGATCTCGATGGACTTCGCGAAATCCTGTTTCAATCTGGCAAGCCCGCCCGTAAAATCAACGACAAAGACCACTCCCAATATGATCACGATCCACTTCAGGACCCGGTTCAGTTCCCGAATCCCGAACGATGTCCGGTAACGTTTAAAAACATCCCCGGCCCGCGCTTTCAGCCCGGCGATCCGGTCCCGCAAAACCCCCAGAGAAAAGAGATTCGCACGGGCCGCCTTTTTAGGGCCTTCCGCGACGTCCTTTTTGTGGGCGTCAGGCTCCTCGATGAGCTCCAGTAGCCGCTTTTCCGGCGTTAATGAGGCGTCTGGCTGAGCCATCCGGCACGCATATCCTCAGAAACAATTTCCCCGACGATCTCCTCATCCACGGCCCATTTCCGTTTCATCACGAGCTGTTTGAGCGCACGATGACAAAGCATAGTGATTTTTCGGGGATAGCCATGTGAAATTTTATGGATCATCTCGATGGCATCATCCTGGAACAGCCGCGCGTTCGAACAATAGTTCCCCTGCTTGATGCGGAAGTGGATCATCTCCCGGGTTTCCTGAAGACTCAACGGGTTCAGCGTGTATTTAAAACTGATACGATCGATAAAGTTCGGGATCTTCATGATCTTCGTGTGCAATTCGAGCTGGCCAAAAAGCACGAGCTGGAGAAGTTTTGTGTCGTTCGTTTCATAATTCAGGATGACCCGCAGCATCTCGATCGAGGTCTCCGTCAATTTTTGCGCCTCGTCAACGATCAGCACCACGGTCTTGTTCCCGATCACGGTCTTCTCATAAAGAAATTTTTCGATGGCCTCCTTAAGATCCATCACACTGACGCGGCCCGGCTCCTGAACGCTGCCGTACTGCTCCAGATTGATCCCGAAATTCCGGACGAGCGAATAGAGGAACTGATGCTCGCTTTCGAAACATGGATCCAGAACATAGTGAACGATAAAATCGCCGCGTTCTTTCAGCGCCTGGATCAGCTTGCGCGAAAGCGTGGTCTTGCCGGTACCGACATCCCCGAGCACAACGGACAGACCACGCCGCAAACGGAGCTCGATGAGAACGTTCGTCAACGTCGCCTGATGCCCCTGTGAAAGATAAAGAAATTCGGGATCGGGACTTGTCGAAAAAGGTTCTTTCTCAAAACCGAGAATTTTAAAATAGCTCATGAGTTCCCTTTCGAAGGTAACAGGCCGCTCATCTTGTTGAGTGCCAAAAAGTGCCACATTATTCTTCGGCTATTCCCTTGAAATCATTTAGCTTATAACTGATAAAAAGATAAGGCTTTTTTATCGAGGAAACAGGAGAGGCTTTCCGGAAAAAGAAAAGTTGAGCGCGGACCGCTTTCCGGTAAATCACATGCGTGAAAAACGGTTATTTTTCGTGACGTCCGCCGAGATGTTTGGCGAGAAAAGCTTCGGCGGCTTTGAAGAATTTGAGACGGTTTTCCGGCTTCGCGAACCCGTGCCCTTCATCGGGAAAAACCATATAATCGCACTCGATCCCTCGCTTCCGGAGAGCTTCGACAATACGGTCGGATTCGGGTTTTGTCGTGCGGGGATCGTTAACTCCCTGGGCGATTAGAAACGGTATCCTCATCCGGTCCGCATGGAACAAGGGCGACCGCTCCTTCAAAAGAGCCTCTTCCGTCGCCGGATCTCCGAGCCGGCGCAAAATATTGGCCCGTTCGACGGACCAGTAGGGCGGCATGGACTGGATCAACGTGATCAGATTGCTCGGCCCGAAGAGATCGACCCCGCATTTGAAAACATCCGGCGTAAATGCCGCGGCGGCGAGGGCTGCATACCCCCCATACGACGCGCCCATAATGCCGATCCGTTTAGGATCCGCGATCCCTTGCTGAACTGCCCAAGCAACGCTATCGGTTAGATCATCTTGCATCTTTCTGCCCCATTCTTTATTTCCGGCATTCACGAACGCCTTCCCGAATCCAACCGACCCACGAAAATTAACCTGAAGACAAACATACCCACGATCCGCGAGCCATTGAGCAGTTGGCTCGTAGCCCCAAGTGTCACGCGCCCATGGCCCCCCATGGACCAAAAGAACCATCGGAAACGGTCCTTTTCCGGACCGAGGCAACGTCTTATAACCCGTCATTTCAATCCCATCCCTTGAAAGAATTTTTACTGGCTCGATGGGGTAAAGCGTGTATTTTGAAAGCTCCGGCTGGTGAACAAAAAGAAACTCGGACCGCTTCTCGATCCTATCGTAAATGTAGTATTTAACTGGGCTTGCATCATCTTCATACCGAACGATCCAATACCGGTCCTCGCGAGTCCGGCTAACGATCGAAAATTCCCCCTTGCAAAGCTTTCCGAGGACTTCCAGGTCTTCCCGGATGTTATCCCGGAACGGGACCCACTCCGCCTTTTCCCGGTAGATCATGACCATGTCGATCTCGTGGTCATCGGGATTCAACACCACACTCCCGACGTCGAACTTCGGATCTTCGAGCAATATTTTCCCGGCACGCGTCACGGGATCCCATTTCAAAAGCGCCGACGTGTCTCGCCCGCGGGAGTCGTGCAGATAAAGTTCCTTTCCGTCGCCTGTAAACCTGAGTGCGGCACTTGTCATATTGTCCTCAAAATCCCAAGTGAGAACTTTTTCCCATTCCGATTTTTCATCTTTCCGGATAAGAAGATCGCTTCCCCCTTCCGGCCTCGTCCGGGACGCACCGCGAACTTTCATATCCGCGTCCGTGATCCATTCCGAGACCTGCCCCATGTTCCGGGTCACAAGTTCGAGTGCCCCTGTTTTCAAATTAAGCCGGTACACGTCGTGACGGGAGCGGTCCTCCTTGTTCATCTCGATCAGGATCGTTTCCGGAAAATGTTTGTCGATATCGAGCACGCGGGCCTGGACGCCCTCGAACGGCGTCAAATCCTGCGCTTCTCCGCCGGCAAATGGGATCCGGTACAAGTGCCAATTTTCATTTCCGCCCTGGTCCTGGACAAAAAGGATACTGTTCCCGTCGGGAAGCCAGGCGTAGTAGCGGATCCCCCTTCCCCGGTCCCGGGTCAGGACACGGTCGGTCTTGGTCCTGCGATCACGGATCCAGACGTTCAAAACCCCTTGATCGGGGGCGAGATACGCCACCGACGCGCCGTCGGGAGAGATCTGGGGCGCGGCTTGCTTCGGCGAGCCGAATAAAATTTCGCGCGGGATCAATTTTGGGGAGGCTTTTATTTGATGGAGCCCGAAAATAGCAACCGCCGCTACGGCCAAAACGAAAATCATGAAAAAAACGGGCATTTTCTTCACCTGTCAAATCCTCCGGGCATCGGATACTTCACAACAGACACTTTCACGGCCTCCGGAAAAAGAAAAATTCCGCGAACCTATTTTGTAAGCCGTTCCACTTCTTCCAGAGAATGGTTCATGTGGTCGCGCTCATCAAGCCCGACGCGACGGACAAGATCCGCGAGCGATTTCTGCCGGGGATAGATCCTGAACCACTCCGTCTCCACGGGCATTTTTTCAAACTCGGGATGTTCTTGCGCGTAAAGCATATACTCATGTTCGGCGTGGGATTCAAACGCGGCATTCATCTTGAACGACCAGACCGGGTTCAGCCAATACATGATCCGGGTGATCCAGAAATAAACGAGCGTCATGACCTTGGGCATCAGAAAATGATAGACCGGGTTCAGCCGGATCCCCCTCTGGTGGCAAAGGTCCGCCCAAAGAAGCATGTGCCACTGCTCGTTGTCCTGCGCCTCGCGTCCCATCTGAATATGACGAAGAGCCTGTTCGACCGTCTCGCCGTCCGGTTTTTTTGTATTGCTGTAAAGCTTTGAAAGTAAATGATATCCGCCGTTCTCCCACGCCCAATACGGATATCGTGCGAGGATCTCAAGCACCAGCACTTTGGGAAGCGACCGCGGTTTTCCATAAAGAACGTCGAACTGCCAGAACATGAATCTCAGGATCGCGTTCGCGGGAAGTTTCGGCGTCGCGAGCGTCCGCTCCTGTTCGGCTTTCAGATCGAGCTCTTTCCCCATCGTGTATTCGTAAGAAGCCATACCGCCCTTTCCCGTTCTCAAACGTTCCGGATCTTTTGGAGCCGCTCTATCGTTTTGGCATCGAGATTGTAAAGGTCGTCGAAGAGTTTTTCCTTAAACGTCGCCGGCCCCTTGGACCGTTCCGCGGCAAGTTCGGCGGCGACCTCAAAACAAACCAGCCCCGCAACCGCCGCAGCCACCGGATCTTTTTCCACAGCCGCGAAAGTCCCGATCACCGAAGCCGCCATACAACCGGTCCCGACCAGACGCGTCATCATTTCATGACCGTTCTTTATGAGGTAAGTCACACCGCCGTCTGTCACGATATCTTCCCGGCCCGTCACGACCACGGTACATTTGCGGCTTCGCGCGAGAGTTTGCGCGATCGCGGCAAGATCACCGCCCACGGCCGCGGCATCCACACCTCGGGTTCTGACGTTTTCCCCGGCAATACGCGCGATCTCGGAAGTATTCCCTTTGAGGATATCGATCCGCGCTTCCCGGAGAAGTTCCAAACATTTTTGATCGCGAAGCGGCGTCGCTCCGGCCCCGCACACGTCAAGCACCACCGGAATACCCTTGGCGTTCGCGCTTTGGGCCGCGAGCTTCATGGCCTCGACCAATTCAGGGGTCAGCGTTCCGATATTGAGGACGAGCGAGGAGGCGATCTTCACCATATCCGCGGCTTCTTCCCGGGCGTGCGCCATGACAGGAGAGGCGCCGAGCGTTTTAACGATCTGCGCGCAGTCAGAGATCGTCACCCAGTTCGTCAGGTGATGGACCACAGGATTTTCCTTGCGGATCTTTTCGAACAGGCCGGCAACGTCGATCTTTGTTCTCACGGAAATCCCCGTCTCTGAGCGGTGAACGATGGTCTAACTTTTTCGGACCCAGTTGCCGGACGAGGCTTCGATCATTTCCCCGGAAAGGGCTTTTTCGCGCTGGACATCGGCAAAAACATTCTCGACTTCCCGCATCCCGTTCGGCCCTAACGCATTCTGACCGACCAGGGCGTGATAAATGACTTTCCGGTCCCGGTTCTCGGAAGCGACCACTTCTCCGGCGGCCGCGCCCCCTTTGAGTTCGGTCACATACCCGCGGCTGTTCTCGCCGACAAGTCCCTGCTGTTTGAGGCTCTGAAGCCGGGCATACCGCGCCTGGCGGCCTTTGAGCGCCTGGTCGATCTCCGGCGTGATCTGTTTGAGATCATACTGACCGGCAAAGCAAGCCGAGGCGATCATGAAAGAAGCGATTAAAAATATCGGAATAAAAAAACCGGAGCGTTTCATTTCGAACCTCCCTGGGCGACCATATCTTCAATACTGGTGGCAGTCTGTTTCAAGCCGCGGATATCCACGACCACGTTGGCATTGATGGTGATGGGACGGTTAGGATCTCCCACCGCCTTGACGGTACAACCGGCGAGTGCGAGGGCCATCATTAAAATCCCTGCGATTTTCTGGATCTTCGTCATGATGTTTTGACCTCTATGAGCCCAAGCAGCTGGGCGATCTGGGAAAATGCGTCGCGCTGGTCCGTCCGGATATCGGCGTTCAGCGTTAGTTTCAGATTATAATCCAGAACCAGGATGCGGAGGAGGACTTTCATGCGATCCGTCCTCGGCAACCGGACTTCCAGCCCCGCAGTCTGGTACCGCACCAGCTGTTCTTTCCCCCCCGTGAGTTTCAGAACGCGCTCTTTCTGAACGGAAGGCGGCAGATACGGAAGGAAAAGATCGAAGAATTTCGCCTGGATCTCACCGCCCGGCTCAGGTGCCTCGACGGTCATCTCAACGACAGGATCGCCTCCCGCGGCTTGCTCCACATGAAGCGTGCCCTTCACAGCACCGGTGGCGCCTCCGAGATTGGAAGGGTCAAGCCACACAAAATCGGAGAGATCCGTCCGCCCGAGATCAGCGGTAAATTCAATTCGCCAGTTCTTCCCGCCCCTTACAACGCAATGGCCCAACACCCCGCCGTGGACCGAGCCTTTCGGCCGGACACCCGCGAACACGAAACGAACAGGTCGGGAACCGAGCAAAAAATAGAGCGGGTCCAGGGATTCGAGGAATCGTATTTCGACCGGCACCGGGCCCTGCTTCGCCTTAAAGTTTCCGGTGATCCCAAAAATATGAAGTTTGAAGTGAGGGTCGAGCGTTACTTTCCTGATGCGGATCGAATGATCGAAAAAGTCTTTTGCGCTCCGGTTAAGGATCTCCGTGGCAGCGGCTCGCGCGATGATGGAAAAATGCAGAACAATTCCGAGGACCAAAATCGTCAGGATCCCGAGGATCGCAAAGCCAACGTTCGTGCGCTTTTTCATGGCGCACATTCTATCACGGCAGCTCCGCAAAAGAAAAAAGTGCCCGGCGCCTATGTATTTATTTTTCCGCGACCCGGGCGTAAACCTTCCGGGTGACCGGAAAGCGGTCTTCATAATAGGAGGCGTGGCGCTTGCCGGTGAACTTGGCATTGTAAGTGATCACAATATCCGCTTCACGGACGTTCGCGGGAACATCAGAAAACACGTAATAAATGTATCCCTTGCCGCCGGTCTCCCAAACAAACGGGAAATTCCCTTTTCCTTTGGGAAATTGGATCCCAGGCTCGCGTCCTTTTTCCATGGCCTCATCATAAACACGTTCCGGTTCAAAAACCCGTCCGTCCCCGCCCGCGGTACGCTCGATCAGCCGAATGCCGTCCACCTGGACCCTGGCCTTCTGTTTTTTTGTGGCCATCTCAAAATCCAGACTCCCGGTAAACGCAGTGTTCCCCGCAGCGTCACCCGCCTTCCGCGCCCCCGTGATCATCCCAACCCCCATAAACACATCCTCGACGGCAACATTCAAAAGACCTTTCCCTTTCTCGAACTGATACTGGATATCCTCCACCGCCACAGCACGACCAGAAGAATGCGCCGCCAATATCCCCTGCGCCCGCAAATAATGATACCCCGCAAAAAACAACAGGACCCCCACCAACACCGGAACGATGATCCGCAGAGACTTCATAGATTCCCCCTTTTCAGCCGTCATGATGCTCGGTCTTTTGAGACTTCCCGCAGAACAAACATAACGGACAGCAGAGTGGTAGGGAACCTAAACTTCGGGATTTTCGGGAGAGAATCGTTTTAAAGAAGATAAAAATCTACTGCGGGTAGGAATTAGCCAATAAAAAGATGCCTGGCACGTACTACGAATATATCACCAAGGAAAATAATCAGATTGGATGACGGCTTTGGCCGCACGGCCCATGCAAACCTCGCCGGGTTTGGCATCGAGACAACCCTTGAAACCTTCTTCCTTATCCTGCTTAAAAGCCTGTCTGACAAGGAAATAAGGCTCCTTGCTCCCGGGACGATGCAAATTATATCCGGACTTCTTCTCCCAATACTTCAGGACCTCATCACAAAATGCGATCCCGCCGTCTGCGTCCCCAATATAATCATAAAGATAAATAATCTTACTGGTAATGATCGGAATATAAACCGAAACATAAGCCTTCGGCGGAAGCATGTCTTTATATTTCTCGCGAAAATACTTAATTGCTTTATAAATTGGAACTGGATCTTTTTCAGCCCTTGCTTCTCCTAATGCTTTTAACTCCAATCGATTATCTTCATATTCCTGTTTATTAGGATTTAGTCTTAAAAACCATTCAGCCTCTTCGAGAGCTTCATTATATTTTCCCTGTAGACGATGCACTCCCATAATTCCCGCCAACGGAAGACATTTGTCGCTTTCTTTTAGGATGAATCGAGGAGCAAGTGCTTCTTGAAATTTTATGATAGCTTGGTCGTAAATACTTTTTTTAACTAGCTGGCGTCCCTCAAACTCAATACTACTTTGTTCCAAAGCTCGCACATCAAGTCCCGAAGAGCTTCCCGTTTTTTCTCCGCAAAATCCTTGTCTGAAGGTAACCCCGATAATTAAAACGAGACAAACGATTTTATAGATAGCTTTCATGGATCTATCACCCAAACTTTCCGCACGGCATCATAAGAAGCCTTATTGCTATTACGAAGAAATGCATAAAGTTCGGTTGAAGAAGTACTGTGAATGATTAATTGAGTCACAAACTCATTAACGGCCGGCATATTCAAGGTAGTATTATCGCGTGTGAAGTAGTTGGAATGGCCGCAGCCTTTAATCTCGATATTAAACAACTGCTTGATCGGTTGACCATTGGCATCTCGTTGTCCTTCGACGGTGAATCCCGCCAGTTCTGAGCGGTACCCGCCAATTCCTGTCCTTACCAAGATATCATTGCTGCCGTAAACATTCACCAACATTCCGACCCCTGTGCTGAGCAATGAAGGAAGCTGTACGGTCGAAGGGATATTCTGCGTGATCGTTGAAACAGCCTCGATGAGCAGATCCATGGCGGGATCCACCAGCCCATGATCAAGCGCCTGCAAGATCGGATCCAGAACATACCCGATCCCAAGCAGCCTTAGCAGATCGCCAAGCCCGTCCACTGTCTTGGCAAGCACCAATTCGGCGCTTTTCAGAATCATATCCACCGTATCTTTTGCCAAACTGAGCGTCGCCGCTCCGATCCCCACCAGGCTCTTGAACGCGTAATTCGTCTGGGACGCCGTTTCCAAAAGCGGCAAGAATCCTCCCGAAAATCCCATGCCAACGATCGCTCTCGTCGCATCCGCAGGACGCATTTGAAAGCTCGCCGTCAGCATGGCTTTGATCTGCGAAACCAGAAATAACCGGTTTGCCGGTATTTGCGACTCCAAAGCCCAGGAAACGGCATCTTTAGTAACATCAACAATACTTCCATCATATTGTTTCAAATAAACAGGCGTTGTCAAAATATCAGACGGAAGGATCGTACTATTATTCTTGTTCACAAGATCCACGCTAAGATTCTGGATATAATCCGGCAGAACGCCCACGCTAGTCTGCGGATTATTGATACCATTTGTCAGAACGAACAAAGGCCTTGCTCTTCCTTCGGAGGATGTGCCCACATTACCGGTTTGAATCTGAACATCAACTTTCTGCAAAATCCCGCTCTGGAACAGAAACTGAAAACCCAGCGCCACAAAATTGAACAGTCCGGACCAAAAAGAAACCCCTGAAGGATCATGAGGATCGCTTCCCGGACCTTGAATAACGATCGGACCCCCACTTTGCTCGGAGCCACCCTCCAGGATCATCACGCCTGACTTTGAAACGGTCATATACTGCAATTGTCCGTTAACGATCTCTCCGGAGAATATCAATCCCTGGGCAAATTCCGCGATAACTTTGCCGGCCAAAAGGGCCCATTTGCCGGCGGAGTTGACGCCAAAAGTGCCGAGTTGGGTCACGCCGTTTTCTTTTTTCCCGATAAAGTTCCCGAGCAAATCGAAAAAGATCGAAGTGGAACCGTCCAACTGCTGTTCAAACCCCCGCTGCCCATCCGGAAGCGTCGTCAGGTGTCTCGAGGTATCACACAAGAGATGCGATATTCCCCCCAGACTTAAAAGTTTTTCCAAAGTGCTACGGCTGAAGATCGCCGAAGCCAAAGACTCGACGGCCCCGATCAATCCCTTTTCCAGGATCAGGTCTCTGAAATCCCGCAGCCCCTGGAGAGCCATCTGGACGGTACTTTTCACGAAATTGAAGGGCGCCAGAATCGCGTTCTTCAGAATATCCAGGATTCCGCCGAACAGATCGTCGGCGTCCAAAACCCCGCCGATCGAGCCCAGAATATTCCCGCTTAACAAAGAACCAAAGAGAGGATCGGAAGTTGCCCCGTCAAAGCAGAATCCGACCTGTTGAATGCCGTTGACCAGCGAATTCTTGATCGAATCCCACAAAGATCCGGTATCGAAGGGATTCGTTACATAGATCGGCGTCCCATCGTCACGATAACCGGAGACCGTCCCCGAAAAACGAGCCGTAACATTTCCAACGACCGCAGAGATCTGCAACCCCAGAAGCTTTGTCAAAACAGAACTCATACCCATCGACCGGCCGATCAATTCGAGACCGCCAAGGGTCAATTGGGAAGCCACCTGGGGAAGGATCCCGGTGAAAGCCTTGAGGTCGAGGGTATAGTTATCGAAGAAAGACCGGAGGCCGGTCATTGCGACAAGCGAAAGCGTGCCCGCGACCGGCGGCGCAAGACCCAGATGTGCCGCCAATTCCGAGACGCCCTGCACCGCAAGTTTCTCAAGCCCCGTCCGGATAAAACCCGTCCCCGTCTGCCCGATCCCGAGAAACCCGCCGCCCACAAACGCACCTGCAAGCTGGCACAACACCGGATCAAGCCCGAACCCTTCAAGGCCCTTTGCGATGCCGAAATTCAGACCGGCCGATATCAACTGCCTCGCCGCATTCTGGGCGAACGTAAATTTATGCCCCACGACAACCCCGTTCTTCACGATCTCCTGCGCCGGATCCAGAAGAAAAATCTTCATCTTCGAGATCCCGGCACCCAAACTTCCGAACCCTCCCGCGAAACCTCCTTTCAAAAATTCGAATCCGTCCATAATAAACCGGCCAACCGACTTCACGGACGTCCACAAAGCCTTCCCGACATACGCGATCCCCTGCTTGACCGCGCCGAAGATCCCGTTTTGTGAAATACTGGAAAACACCATCTTGAGGCCCTGGACCACGAACTGACCAAGGCTCGCAACGATCCCGATGATCCCCGCCACCATCGCCGCATAACCAAGGATCTTGCCAAATGTCGGGCTGAAGAACGACGCGACCACGGACGCGGCCGTCAGCACAAGGCTTGCGACAAACGCCCAGAAAATAATGTCGTCGATAATGAAAAACGATCCGCGGACTCTCATCGCCTCCTGGTCGGAAAGTTTCCGTTCCGCAAGCGCCCGGTCTTCCGAGACCATCAGATAACCGGAATTTTCTTTCACAAGCCAGATCTTGAGAAAATTTTCACGGCTGCTCGTGACGTCCTCACCGTTGGCGCCTTTTCCGGTCTCTTCGTAAGTGATTTCCGTTTCGGTCACGCGCTTCACCACCACAAAGTGGTCCTCCCCCACATGCGCGATCGCGCGCAGGGAACAAGCCGCCTGAGGATCCGGACAGGCGCTCCGGTAAAGCCCGAGAAGGTCCTGGTAGGAATATTTCACGGAGGCAACGTCCCGGGCATGGATCGCCGCGGCGCGATCCAAGGCGAACATTGAGATCACAAGATCGCCTTCAGAAAACTTGTGGATCGTTCCGGTCAGGATATCGATCAGGATCGTTTCCCTTCCGAGCGTTTCCATCGGAACCTCCGACCCCTGAGACGCGAGCAATTCCTTCAGCGACAGGAACGCGGACTGCCCGAAATGAAGATCGCGGCTTTCGAGCCAGGCAAGGATCCCGGCGACCTCCTCCGCGTCCAGCGCGACCGCTTCCGAATCGCCAAGATGGAGCGTGCCGAGCATTTCCGTTTTTATTTCCGGGGCCGCCGCAAGATAACTTTCCAGAAACTCCCGGACTCCCTGAACGATCACAGCTTTCTGGTTCTCCCGGGCCGTCCTCTCCGGAGAACTTTGGAGTTCGTTTTCGAGCTCCGCGATATCCAACCGCCCGGCAACCTTCGACCGCTCAACCCATGCGCCGCGCTCCTGCGTAGACGCATCCCGGCCGAGGATCCGCCTGTAAAAATCCGTCAGGACCGGCTCCATCTCCTGATGCAGGATCTCCAGCAAAAAAGACTCTTTCTGTTCCAGGAGCTCGAGCATCTTCCCGGCCGTTGCCTGTTCGATCTCGAGTTGTTTTGCGAGCATTGCTCCGGGGATCAGCGCCAGCTGGTCCTGTCCCGTATGGATCAAATCGGCCCGCTGTCCGGCCAGCCGGTTGATCGCGTCTTGAACGCCCGGAACCTCGTAAGTCCGTTCTTCGCAACTTTTCCAAAAAAGGATCCTGCGGCAATGCTTGACGGTCTGAAAACGCTGCGACTCGAGGCTTGAAATCTGGCTGTTGATCCCGGCGACACCGGCATCGACATTTTCCGCGACCTGGGCCCGCGCCACTTCGTCCTGCCAAGCCAACCGGTAGAGCGCATCGAACTTCGCCTGCTCGATCTGCTCGGCGAGACGCTGGGCTTCGGACTCAAAATCTTGCCGCGACCTGACAAGCGTGATCCGGCTAAGCGTCATGTCCTCCTCGTTCCGGCAACCGGCCGCCGGACACGCATACTCATGAACGCTCAAAAGCTCGCCGCTCTCACCGAACGTTTCGCGCACTTTCCCGAATTCGTAGTACGAGCTGATGCCGTCGAGCCGCCGGGAAAAAACAATGCGGTCCTGCGCGTCATAGACCGTTACTGACTGCATGTCCCTCGCGGCCTTGAGAGGGGCATAGGCTTTCAGAAATTCAGAGTACGGTTGGCCAATGTCGTGCGCTATCTTGAGGAGCATGCCCATGCCTCCGAAAAGAGGCTCCTGTCCCGGAACAAGACTACGCGTGACCGTACTTTCGGTCACGGTCGAAAACGCATCCGCGCCGGTTCTCTCGGCTCCCTGCCCCGTCTCCAGACTTTCATTACCGAAAAAGCTCCACTTGCTGTTATGGGCAGCCGCCTCACGGATCCCACCCGCTCCGAGTCCTTCAAAAAAAGTTAGGATCTCATTTCCGGCGTTCGCAAAGGCGGGGTCCGAAACCACCGCCGCGACCGAATCACCGGCCTTGATCCCCGCAAGAAAATGCTTGAGCCCAAGCTTGCCCCCTTCGGACGAAAAACTTCCGGAATAAACATCCCACTGGTTCGTCGCTTCTTCATAGACTCCGACCAGAAAACCGTCCCCGCTGTGCACCGCCGTCTCAACGCCGGAGTCCATCAGTTTTTGATCCGCTCCCGCGGTCAATCCGACTTCCTTCGGGAACGGAACACCGTTAAAAGAGACTTGGCGACGCTCAAGGTCCGTATAACCGGTCACTTCATCCTGAGAATCCCGCGCATAGGTAAAAAGATGCGTAACACCATTCGCCGCTTCCGTTTTAACAAGTTCGCCTGCGGGGTTATAGGTGAATGTCGTTTCTCCGGATTTTAAACTGAATCCAAGCCAGGTTCCGTCCTGTCCCTGAAGCAGGTCGCCCCCGGCGGTCTCCGGCAGCAAGGATTCAAAAACTTCTCCGTTCGACAACCGGCCACGGACCGGAACATAGTTTTCGATCTCGAGGATTAACCCGTCCGGAAACTGTATCTGTCCGCTCCGCACGCGCTGTTCCTCATCGAAGGTGAGATTGACGCCTTGGGTTCCGGAAGCGAGATGGATCTCCGACTTTCCGGCGCCGTCCCAAAGGATCCACGAACCGTCCGTTGATTCATACCCTTTCAGGCTCACGGCCCGCAATCCCTCCCCGGCAAAAAGTGCATTCTTGTAATCCTCCGGGGGAAGCGTCGAACCGGGAGAAAATTCCTGCACATAATCCGAATATTCGTAAAGAAAACCGTCACGCGTCATATGCCTGATCAGATTTCCGTTCGCGTCATAAAACCACGTCGTTCCCCGCTCATCCGTAACCTGGGTTTCCTTTCCGCGAAACAGGTACTGCGTGCTATTCAGCACCCGGTTGTTATACGTAAGTTCCGCGCCTAAAAGTTCCCCGTCTTGATAGCTATAACGCGTCTCGATACGGTCCGGATTCACCGCAGTCAAAAGTTTCCCGTCCTTGAACCGGCGCTCCTCTCCGCTTCGCGCGTCCTTGAAAACCGTGATCTCTTTTCCGTCCGGATCAAATTCGAAGGACAGATCGTACTGCCGGCCGTCCGCCTGCGTGATCCTCCGGAGAGCGCCGTAGGTATAGTTCATCGTCCCGCCGCCGGAGGCTTCTCCCGGACCGAGGATCGTCCCCTGGGCCGTATTTTGTTCCGCGGAATATTCATTCACGGTCCCGTCCGGCAAAATCACGCGGCGGACGGTCTGACCCATAAGCTGGATCTGGCTCCCGTCGAAACGGGTAAAATCGGTCAACTGAAGGGAGTCCCGGGACGCTCCCGAATAATGCAAAAGAGAAGGCGTGTCCAGCCATGCCACGAGCTGTTCGTAAACGATCGGATCCGCGGAAGCGACTTCAGCCCCTACCGACGCAAGCTGATCCGCCTCGATCTTGAGATTTTGCAATTCTCCGCTCGTGATCCCGAGACGGTCTTCCCACAGCGGGCGAACGATCTTGTTTATCGCCATAAAGGAAAGATCCTTCAAATAAACCGCCCCCGTTTTCCCGATCCCATCGCCTTGGCGGATCGCCTCCAGCGTGATTTCCGTCTCAAAACCGGAGATGTCCTGAAGAGGAAAAACAAAAGTCTGGTAGTCTCGCGTCAGCGGACCCGCCGAAAAAGAGGCGACCGGATTCCCGCTGCCATTTTTTATCATCACCAGGAACTGCTGGTTCCAATCCATCGAAGGATCTTGCTTCAGGGTCACGCCTAAAAAATCATAGCGCGACAGATCGGCCGGAACGTTCCCGTTCTTGACCGACAATCCGAGTTCCGCGCCGTATTCGCTTTTGTAACAGAATTGATAACGGGCCAGGGCCTGAACCCCGAAATCCCCTTTTTCCCCCTGCGTGACTTCGCCATCAGCGAGATCTCCCACGCTAAAACCGCTTACCGTATCCGCAACCGGCACCGCACTGAGAGGAGGTTCTTTGAGAAGATATTTTTTTTCGAGAGAGCGCTCCGGCCGCAAGAGAAATTCCGAAAGCGACATCGACCGGAACAATGTCTGCGACTGACCCGTCACAGGGTCGACAACAATTTCGTCAAAATAGACTTTGACGGCAAGCAGATCCGTCTCGTCCCAGGATAACTGATACATCAGGTAGGCCTTACTGTTCCCCGGAACCTCGATCGCGGTGATCCTGGAATTTTCATAAAAGACCTTGACCCCGTCCCCGACATCGATCCCCTGCGCCGCGCTCTGATCGATCCTGAAGGAAGTGCCATCGTCAAGAACCGCGTCCGCCCGGAGCAGCGTCCCGTCATCGGCAAATTGCGGCGCGAGCAACGTCCCCCCGTCCGTCTGGATCGAAGATATCCCGCCGTTGGCGAAATGAACGATCGCCCCTTCTTCGACCATGGTCTGCAATTTGCCATCCGCCCCGAAAACTTTTTTGCTGTCGTTCTCCTGAACGACAAAAGAGCGGATCTGGCCCCGCAGCGTCTTGTCGTAATAGAAACGCCCGACCTCCAGTTTGCCGCGGGCGAGCTCGATCACAAAGGTCGCGAGTCCGTCCTCAAAAAGCACGGTCCGCCCATTCTTGAAGACCCACTTCACGAGCTGCCCGTTCAGAAAATACTGGATCCCTCCGTCCGCCAGCTTCAAAACCCCGTTGATCAGTTTCCCCGATGCGTCGATCGTAAAATTCTCGAGCACTTCCTCCCGCGTGCCCCCCTGGCCGCCCGCGACCTGGTTGGAGATCATGCCCCGGATCAAAGCCTGCATGTCGCTTCCGGTTTTTCCGAGTAAAAGCTCCCAGTCGATCGTATTCGAGCGCCGGACCTTCAAGGCCGAAAGCGGCCCGAGGAAAACATCCCCCGCGACGGGCTGTCCGTCCTCCGGCTGCATCGAAATGGCCAGTTGGGACAGGGTGTCCCCCGATTTCGGAACGGGGATCGAAACGTATTGCCACTCATGCGTCAGCGGCTCCGTCACAAAGATCTGCCCGAGTCCCTTGAATTCGAACTTCAACCGGACTTTTTCCGGGGTTTCAAAACCCAGCTTGACCGGAACAGAAAGGAAATCATATTCCGAAAAATCTTTGCCGCTATAATTCGCCCAGACCCCGACGGGCCATTCGGAAGAAATAAAATTAAAACTTAACCGGCGCACCTCCCCCGCCAAGGGATCCATCGTCGACATGCTCCGCGAAAACCCCTTGCCGGGAGTGTAAAAAACGCCCTGGGAATCCGCGCCGTCCAAAACATCCGCCTCCATCCCGGCGAGAAGCGCGGTCGCGGTCCCCGCGTGTTTCGGAGAAAGAAAATATTCCTGGAGGTTCATCCTCCTGAGATTTTCTCCCTCGCCGAATTCAATCTCGATATGGTGGAACTCCCCTCCCACCGTCAGATAGTTATAGATATGTCCTTCGCCGAACTCCGGGTCGGAAAGGACGGGGACGAATGCCGGTTGTTTGACAAGTCCCGCGGCAAGTCCGTCCGGGCTCGCGCTGGCGCCGTTGTAGAGCCGCGCCGCGCTTCCGCCAAAATCAGGCGGCTCGGGATTCGCCGCGATCAGGGGATTCAGCTTGAAACTCATTCCCCCATACAAGGAATCGAAGGACTGATGCGCATCTGTGATCCGGAGATAACGATCAAAATAATCCTGACTCGTCCGGAGCAGCGATAGAATGAAAGCGGCCTGATCCACCCCGTAGTATTGATCCGAATACACGGGCGCGATACCGTCCCCGGACTGGATGGCGTCGACAAAGCCCGCGGAGGTACGCATCCCGGGAAATGCCGCTTCAAGATTTTTGAGAAACTGCAGTGAATAATGCGGAGCGAGCGGGAACGCCGCAGCCGTCCCGTAAATGGAACCGATATCCGTTTTCAGCACATCGTCGGTCTCCGCGCCCGCGGGCAGACCGATCTTTCCATCGTACCCCTCGCCGGGAACATCGCCGGCCGAAAGAAGCCCCGGAGTCCCGTGAGCCGCCGCGAATTCCGCTTGCGCGTACAGAAAATTCCGGAGAGCCGCGTTAAACTCCGGATACTGGGTTTCGTCGACATGGATGAGGGGCCAGAACATCTGAAAAGCGCCACCGTCATACGGAACCGCCAGGTCCACCGCATCCCCCCGGGAAGTTTCAAAAGGACGGATCGCCAGATCAAGGTTTTGCAGAGCTTCGGCATACTGCGGGTATTTCGTAACAAGCCATACCATACCGGTGCGGAATTCATTAAAGACGCGGTCGATATAGTAGTCGCCGACCGGCTGCCAAACACCCGTCTGCGGATCGCGCGCATAAGCTCCTCGAAAACGTTTTTGCACGGGATCATAAAATCGGGCATATCCCGCTTCCTGAACCGCCAAAATCGCGTTGGCCGATGCAAGGATCTGGCTCCGGGAAGCCGAAAATTCCGGAGCCACCGGAACATCCTCTAGAGCCCCAATGACGCTCGCGAGACTCACGGAAAGATTTAACGTATCCCCGAACCCTACCTGATTCGAAAAACTCTCGTACCGGAAAGCTATCCGCTTCTGCCCGGTCGGCTTCCCGTAAGCATCCAGAATATTTTCCTCATACGGAATGATCTTGAAAAACGCGACCATCCCATTCCAACCGGCCTGCTGCTGAACCTTCTGGTAGGTTTCGAGAAGCTCCTGGAGCTTCGCAAAAGCATCCGAACGGGACATTTTTGAGGTTGTGTAATCACCGGCCGCGATCGCCGCCAGAATTTCGGCCCAAAAACCGATCAGCGTCGCCTGGCTGTAATCAGACTGTTGCGACACAGACCCGATGAAATTATCCAGCGGCAGTCCGGTCCCTTCGTGGATCCCTTTTCCGTTCATGAAATAGTCAAGCTGGAACTCGACCAGTTCGTTCCGGTACGATGCCTCCGCCGCCGTCAGCGGTTCCGCGGGAACCGCGGGTTCGGGAGGAGGAACCGTTAAAGTCTCCCCTGAAAATTCGAGGATCTGCCCCGAAGCCGTGACTTGCTTGACGATCTTGTCGTTCTCGATCAGGTACTGCGTTCCGTCATCAAAAAACAACTCCCCCGAAAAAATGCTTCCGTTCGCGTCCACGGTCAGGGAGCGGAGCTGAGCCCCGGTCAATTGTATAAGAGGAACAAAAAATCGCCCCTCGAGAAGCTCGGGCGTTTCGACAAAATCCGCGGGAACGCCCTTGTTCTGCGTATATCTCACAGGCTTCCCATACTCAAAATCCACCCGCCCTCCGCCCGGGATCTCGACCGAGACAAGCGCGGTGGTACGTTCCGTGACGCCCTGCTCGTTCTTTCCTTCGCTCACGTAATAAGTCCTGCCATCCTCCATGGAGGTCAAACTCTCATTGTTGCCGGGATAAACGGTCACATTCCCTTCGGCGTCTTCCCTCCGCACGATCTTCCGGGTCTCGCAAATCTCTTTCGATCCGTCCGCATAAGTCCGCGTAAAATTCATCAGCGTGCTGCCATACCAGTAAAGATCCTCCAGCACGCTTCCATCATTCAAGCGGACTTGCTGAAGCGTTGAATCTGATACCCGGAAAAACGTTCCGTCACTCATCCGGATCCCGCTAAGTTGTCCCGCGGCGTCATAGACCTGCTCAAAATCGGCTGCCTCCGACGCAAAAGAAAAGAGGTCCTGTCCGCCGGGGATCTGGCTTTGAATATTCAAAAAATCTCCCGCTTGATTGAGAAACGACACGAGGGATCCGTTCTCGAGCGCAAGGATCTCCCCACGGATCGAAATCACTTTTTTCATATCGCCCGCGGGACCGTATTCGATCGTTCGGGAAAGCTCTTGTTCCAGAGTCTTTTGGACGGAAGGGTAGTTCGCAAGGTCGGCCAGAACCGTCTCAAGAGGGACCGCCGCGCTTATTCCGGCGCACTCGACGGAAACCAGCTCCGAACGGTAGCCCTGCAACGTACTTCCCTGGTTCAAAATAGAGACTTCATAGTGAAAGACATTTCCGGCCGTATCGGTATAAGTTTCCAGAAAACCGTCCTGATAGAAGATGGCCGGCCCGTCGGTTTTCCTGATCCACACCGGCCTTCCCTTTTCATCATAGAGGCTCGTGACACCTTCTTCGAAACTAAGCATGGAGAGAACCTCTCCCGCATCGTCAAGCTGGTACGCGAACCGAATTTTCTTACCGTCCGCCGTCAGGACGTACGCGGCGGTACCGTCCCCGTTATAAACGGTTTTTTCACCGGCCTGTGACAAACGGTACACCGCTTTTCCATTCTGATAAAGAAGCCGGTCCCCGTTGGCAAAAAGCAGTACGCCGCCCAACAGATTCTGTTCTTCATCGAACAGCGGAGAAAAGAGCGTGAATTCATCTTTTTTTTCGATCGCGAAAAGCGTGCTGCCCTGATACTTAAGGACTAATCCGTTGGCGGCGGTCAGGGAGACAAGATTCTGAGGAAGCCCGGACACCGACGGCATCGCGGGAAGCGGCGCTTCCGATTGGTTCAACATCACGGAATATTCGGAAAAAGTCTGCAAGGTTCCGGCCGTAGCGCAGACCATGAGCCGGTTCTCGCCCGGCTGAAGCCGCCAAAACTCCTGATGCTCGACCCCTTCCACGGAATAACGGAAAAGATAGTAAGGATCCGCCGTACTGCCGTCGGAGAGGAATTGGACTGTGGGACGGATCGGTGCCGTGACAAAACGGATAACATCCGAAAAACCGGAAATATTCCCGGCCTCGTCCCGGACCTGGCAAAGAACTTCTTTACTTCCCTCGCCTTCAGGAAGCAGGACAACTTTCATGGCATTGTACGTTTCCCAGTCCGTCCAATGCTCCCCGCCGTCCAATGAAAATCGAAGATCCTTTAGTGGCACCGCATCGGCTACCGCAACATCAAGCACAACCGCGCGCGACCCGGTTTCTTCGTCCCCGTCATTGATCCGGAGCAACCCCGCGGGCGGCGTCTGATCCAGGGTCACGGTCACATTTTTCACTGCCGTGTTACCAAAAATATCCGCGGCTTCGAGCGTAAAAACGTTTCGCCCTTCGGTCAGCTGCCGGCTTTCTTTTTTTTCAATGCCCTCCACGGAATAGACAAGTTCAAAATCCGGCCGGTTGACAAAAAGCGGCCCGGAAAGGACCTCGATCCCGGGCGGCGTGGTATCAAGCACCGCACGACCGTCGTTATAAAACTCCTCAGTCGACCCTTCCTCATAAAAGATCCGGAAACCGTCAAGCGTCGCGTCTCCCATGATAGGCTTTACAAAGTTGGCGACCCCGACCGAGTCCGCGCGCGCAAGAGCCACGTCTAACGTCTTCGAGATATAAAAACCTCGCGCGAATGCCGGAGAAGTTTCGGGAACCGAATAATTCCCCCGGGCGGGATCAAGAAATTTCGGATCCTCAAGCCTGTTCCCGTTCGTCCAACCTTCCCCTGTCACAGATCCGATCGCCGAGGGCAGCTGCAGGGCCGAACCATCGTCTTGGTCGCCGTTATGGAACAAGCTATTTTCTTCAACGCGAGTGGTCCCAGCCAGAGCTTCCAGGATGGGTTGCTCCGTCTGATGGGCGACAATATTGCTTTGAACCACAGAGATGCCTGTTCCCCCAAGGACGATTCCCTTCCGGCCTTGAAAGCTCTCTGCCAACACAACGCGGTAGGACCTTGAGGTCACGCTGAGGGGATGAGGGGCCGTCGTGGATCCGTCGTCCAGCCAGAAAGTATTCCCCGCCGGGTTGGCCGGAAAAAGTTGATCTTCAAAAACTCCGGGAGACACCTGAACACGCGACATCCTCCAATGCTCCCCATCGTCATCGGAATACTCAATATGGTAGGAGTAGGCCCCCTGCGGATCCTGAATCTCGATCTGGAACCCACGGTTGCGGACATAGCGGAATCCTTTGACCCGGAGATCTTCTTCGACCTCGTAACCGGTAATCGTGTTATAGCGGATCACCGTACGGCTGCCGGACGTTTCGATCGCAACATTGTTCCCGAAAAAGATATTCTGTTCGATCAGAATATCTTCCGCACTCGATGAGACTTGTACCCCGGCACCCAGGTTCATCTTGATCCGGCTATCACGTATTTTAACGCCGCTCCCCTCCACCCTTACGGCAGCGCTGATCTGATCCACCGCGTCTCTTCCTCCTGTCACGGTCAGGCCTTCAATGAGATTGCTCCCAAGGGCCCGAATCACAGGGCTGCCCTTCAGGTAATCACCATGGACAACCGTGCGTTCCGGATCTTCCCCCTTTAGAACGATACCCTGCCTCAGCGTCAAATGCTCGTGATAAACCCCTTCGTGCAGAACCACGGTATCTCCGGTTTGGGACTGATCGAGAGTGCTCTGCACGGAAGCTCCGGCATAGACGTGACGGATCGCTTTTCCGTCGGCTTGAAGTTCTTTGATAAGCCGACCGTCGCCATCATAGATTTTGTCCGGATCGGCTGACGCCATTACACTCGCCGGAGAAAGCGGAGAATTGGAGGCAAGAAAATCAGTGGCGGTTAATGCGGAGGGCGTTTCCCCCGATTCCTTTGTCACGACCGGACAGTCAGTGACGGGAAGTGCCGGCTGCCCCGAAGCGGCGATGGGATCCTTCACCACTGTCCCCTCAGCAACCGCCATCTGGGATGTAACAAATGTCAAAAGTGTAATGGCCGCGACAACGCGCAAAACTGTTTTTCGGAATCCATGGTAAGGACAGGGTATTTTTTCTTTAACGGAGAGTTTTTCATTCTCGGAAGCGGCGCTAAACCATTTAAAATGATCGCTTATCTCAAGGCGTCTTGTGATCTCATCCCTCGGAAGGTTGAGAACCCGCGCGATCGTGAAGATCGCGTCCCGCTTCAGCCCTTGTTTTTTGTTCTCCGCCGCGCTGCCCTTCATGCGAGGGGTCCCGTTTTTCCAATGAGCCGTGTCATGCGTCCTCCATGTCAAACCGTCCGGACTTTTTTCTAAAATGTATCCGTCAGAAACATAATGCGCGGGCGGAAAAAAGAAAACGGGAAACCGCCGGATTTTTTCATGGAGGAGTTTTATATGAGATTAAAATCTACCAATGGTAGGATTTCGGACGATCCAGGCAGAAGCCGGGTCATGAAACGCGAGGCGAAGCGAAATCAGAGGACGCTAGAAAGGAAGCCGAAAAACGGGAACCTTCTTTTCTTCAAGGAGATCGAGGATTTCGTTGATGTAGGTCTGGATGTGTGGCGGAGGCGTGTCGTCAAAAAGAAGGAAGAGGTTCAAAAGGAACCTGCGGACCTCGGTAGCAAGCTTCTTGTCCTTGATCCGCGATAGCCGGACTTCCAGTTCATCCGCTGACATTCGTCGCCACTCCTGATGTTTGATTGAATCCTTGCCTACACAGCGAATATTACATTAAATATTTAATAATTTCAAGATACTTTTAATACTTTTTTATCTAATATATATTTTATTTATAGCATATTATAGCGATAAATAGCAAAAAGATTTCTAAATTACGCACTAAACGGCTAGAAACTTGATTTTAAGGTGAAGAAATGCGCGTATTGGTTCGATAATTCCTAGGAAGCGCTTAACATGTCTTTCTGAAACATGTTGCGGCAATCCGCAACTCAACCCGGGAGCAGATTGACCATGAGCAAAAAACTCATCAGCCTTGTGACGGCCCTCGCCGTCATTTTCATGACCCCTGCCACAGCCTTTGCGGTCGGAGGCGGTAGTCTTGAGAACGCCTCGTTTAGCGGCGAACAGCTTGGTTTAAGCGGAGCCGTTACAGCCACTGCTGATGAGCCTGCCGCGATATCTTACAATCCGGCCGGGATCGTCAATCTTCCGGGGATCCAGGTCCAGGGAGATGCAAATTTTCTTAGCTCGTTTACCTTTAAAACAAGCGATACCACCGGTTCGACACGCAGCACCGGCACGCTCCATTTCGTTCCGACCGGCTACCTTACGATCAACCCCGGAGAGATCTTTTGCGATCGCGTAGCCTTCGGCATCGGCACGGATTCTCCGTTCGGCCTGGCCAACCAATACGATTCCATGAATCCCGCCGTCCATTACACTGGTTGGGCGAATTATCTCAAAATGTATACGATCAAGCCGGTCATGGCGGTCAAAGTCACGGACTGGCTTGATATCGGCGGCGGCCCGATGTGGTACCGCATCTACGATTTCGGAGCTGTTCAGGCTTATCCGAACAACCTAATATTCCCTTACACCTGGCCGGACGGCCAAGTCCGCATCAATCTGTCTGGGCAACACTGGGGCTGGCAGATGGGTGCTCTTGTCAAGCCAACAAAGAAACATCGCTTCGGTTTTTACTTCCGCAGCCCGGTCGTCGTCAACGTCAGCGGCCTCGGAAAGGTCGAGAACTCCTCATTCTACCCCGGCGGCAGCTATGAGACAGGCGTGCACAGCAAAGTGCCTCTCCCGATGAACCTGACCTGGGCTTATGCGTATCAGCCCACGGACAAAACCCATTATGAGGTCGACTTCACTTACAATCACTGGTCCACGACAAAGCGGCTCTGCTTTCCGGCCGATCCCACCCCTAGCGCTGCAGACAACGGGATCATGTCAGCGATCGGCACCGCGGACAAGGACTGGGGCAATTCCTATGGCATCCAGATCGGCGCAAGCCATAAATTCACGAAAAAACTTACCGGCCGTTGCGGCAGTTTCTTCTACTGGACCCCGATCCCGAAGACCTCCTTTAGCCCGGCCGTGCCGGACGCAAACAGGCTGTCTCTCTCGCTAGGCGCCGGTTACGCGATCTCAAAATACCTTACGGCAGATATCGCGTATTACAATTCGTTCTACTTCCGAAGGCGGATCAACAACTCTTATCCCGAAAATGCCGTTTGGGGTTCCAGTTCTTCCGTGGATGGGACCTATTTTTCTTATTTGCAAGCTTTTACGGTAAGCCTTACAGCGCACTGGGATGATATTTTCCCGAGAGCAGACAAGGACAAGGGGACCCAAAAGGATGTCCCGGCTCCGTCGATCGAGATGACCCCGATCAAATAGAAAAAGACTTATAAAATAAAAAAACGGTGATGGGTTTTCCCCATCACCGTTTTTTTATTCCCCCGGCCCACCTTCGGCGGATCCGGAAATTTTTATTTCTTACGATCGGGCTTATCCGCAAAATCAGTAAAATCAAAAGCCTTCCATTCCTCATACGGCGGACGCGACAGAAGCGTTGAAACCACTTCGGAAGGAGCCTTATCCTCAAAAAGCATCTTGTAAACCTCGGTCATGATCGGGAGCTGAAGCGCTTCTCGCGAGCAAAGCTGATGAACACTTAACGCCGTGTCCACGCCTTCCGCAACCATCGCCATCCCGCCCAGGATCTCCTTGATCGTCCGGCCCTTCCCAAGCTCCCGGCCGACGAAAAGGTTGCGGCCGTGCTTGGAAAAACAGGTCGTGATCAGGTCCCCGATCCCGGAAAGCCCGAAAAAGGTGTTAGGATTCGCGCCGTACTTAACGCCGAGCCGCACGATCTCATAAAGTCCGCGCGTGATCAGCCCGGACTTGGTATTGTCCCCAAAATTAAGGCCGTCGCACACGCCCGCCGCGATCGCGATCACGTTCTTGAGGGCTCCGCCGAATTCCACGCCAATAATGTCTTTTTGCACATAGATCCGGAACTGCGGGTCACGGAAATGCTCCTGAACATACTTCGCGGACGCCGGGTCTTCCGACGCCGCCACCACAAGAGTCGGGATTTTCCGGGCCACTTCCTCGGCATGAGACGGCCCCGAGAGTACCACGATCGGATGATCCTTGCCGAAGACGGCGCGAATGATCTCCGACGGCCGGAGACAGGTCTTCTTCTCGATCCCTTTGGCGGTACTGATAAGGATCTTGTTCTTATGCGGAAGTTCTTTGAGTTTGAAAAGGATGTTCCGGAGATACTGGGCCGGGATCGAGAGCACGATCACATCGCCGAACTCAACGGCCTCTCTCAAGTCCGACGTGATCCTCAAGACATCCGGCAACTTCACGCCCGGAAGAAATTTAACGTTCTCCCGCTCCGTTTCAAGAACCCGAACGTAATCCGGAAAATTGGACCACATCATGACGTCGTTACCGCGACGAACGTTCACGAGAGCAAGTGCCGTTCCCCAACCGCCGTCCCCCAGCACTGTTACTTTGATGTTTTTCGACATGGACCCCTCAATTTAGGCGTTACTTTATCATTCCCAGACACCGTGCGCAAAGCCCAATGGATTCGCTTTAAGATTTAACGTTGCGCGTTAAGCGCTGGGCGTTGAGCGTGCATACTGTCACCGTTTCCCGGATTTCCTGCGGCACCCGGCACGGCTTCATGGTTTTATTGACGAATACATGGACCGTGTGTCCGGTCACGAGAAGCTTCGATGTTTTCGCGTTCGTCACTTGATACTCGAACCGGAGCGTGCTGTTCCCGATCTTCGAAACACTTGTCCGGACCACGACATCGTCATCATAAGTGGAAGGCGCCTTGTAATCAGCGTGGGCCTCGGCAACCGGCAGGTAGATCCCTTTTTTCTCGCATTCCGTATACGGGAACCCGAGCGCACGAAAATATTCGGTCCGCGCGGCCTCGAACCAGCGGAAATAATTCGCGTAGTACGTGATCCCCATCTGGTCGGTATCGGCGTACAGCACGCGATACCGGTAGTCGTAGTAATTCACCGTTTCTCTCCCACGATCGTGCATGAAATCAAAATTCAAAAGTTGAATCTCAAAGCCTCAATTCAAAGTTCAAAACGTTTTGGATTTTAAATTGTGGTTTTGTTCTTTACGTTTTGATATTTACGCTAAATAGTTTTAGAAGAAACCTTTCTTCGCGTGAACCTTGTCGCCGCGCAAAGCTCCGAGCTTTTCAAGCAGTTCCCGCTCTTCCTTGCCCAGTTTGGTGGGCACATCAATATCAACCTTTACATATTCGTCTCCGCGGTGTTCCGTCATGCCGTAAAGCGGCACGCCCTCTTCCTTGATCCTGAGGACCTTTCCCGAGGGCGTTCCCGCAGGGATCTTCAACGTCGTTTCCCCCGTCAAGGTCGGGACTTTCACTTCACCGCCGAGCGCCGCCACCGTATAAGGAATAAGGACTTGGCAGTAGATATCCTGCCCTTGGCGCTCGAATGTTTTGTCTTTTTTCACCAGCACATGGATATAAAGATCACCGCGTGACGCGCCGCCTTGCCCGGCCTCGCCCTCGCCGGTCATCCGCAACCGAGAACCATGCTCGATCCCCGCCGGGATCTTGACCTGCAGCTTGCGAACCTTCCGGGCCCGGCCCTCGCCGTGACAGACCCCGCAGGGCTTCTCGATCGATTCCCCTTCCCCGTGACATCTCGGACAGGTGCGCCTTAGCGTGAAAAATCCCTGCGAAACCCGGACCTCGCCCCGGCCGCCACAATCCTGGCAGACCTTCCGCTTCGAACCCTTCTCCGCCCCGCTGCCCTGGCATTCCGCGCAGGTCTCGCGCCTCGGGATCTCAAGGTCAAGTTCCTTGCCCGTCAAAACTTCGGCAAGCAGGATCTCCGCCGTATATTCCAGATCGGACCCACGCTGACCGCGCCCGCCACGACGGCGTCCGCCGCCCTCGGTCCCGCCGAAAAAGCCTTCGAAAAGATCCCCAAAAATATCACTGAACCCGCCGAAGGCATCCTGAAATCCTTCGAACCCGGAGAATCCCCCGCCGCCAAGACTGTGCCCGAACTGGTCGTAACGCGATCTTTTTTCGGGATCGCTTAAAATCGCGTATGCCTCGGCCGCCTCCTTGAAACTCTCCTCGGCAACCTTGTTGCCGGGATTGCGGTCAGGATGGAACTTCAGCGCCAGCCGGCGGTAACTTTTCTTGATCTCTTCACCCGCGGCGTTGCGGCTCACTTCTAACACTTCATAGTAATCGCGTTTAGTCATAAATTCCCGGATTTCGGATGAAGGATAACGGATGACGAAAAACAGGCTTTTGCAACATCCGTCATCCTATTTCCGTCTTCCTGTCTTAAGTGATTTCGTCCAGTTTCTGGTCGCCTGTCGCTTGAGGCGGGACCCGGACGCGCACCTTGGCGGCCCGAAGTAACCGGTCGTGCAGCATGTACCCGGGTTCAAGTTCGTCCACGATCTGGTCTTCGGCGCCTTCTTCAGTCACATGTCCCACCACTTCGTGGAAATGCGGGTCGAATTTCTGGCCGGCTGTCCCGATTCGCTTGAGACCGTGAACTTTGAGGATATCGAACAACTGTTTTTGGACCATCTGCACGCCCGAAATAAGCGTTTTCAGGTTCTGCTGAAGGGCATCTTCCCCCGTCACGGTCGCCGACGCTACCGTTGCGTGATTGATCGCACGCTCAAAATTATCAAGCACCGGAAGAATCTCCCGGAGGATCCGCTCCTGGCTGAATTTGATGAATTCCTCTTTGTCGCGGGCGTTCCGTTTCTTGGCGTTCTCAAAATCCGCGGCCGCGTGAAGGAACTTTTCGCGTAAGCCTTCAAGCTCCGCGACCTTCTGCGTCAGGGCTTCGTATTCCTGCTTCGAAACTTCGATCTTATCGCCTGCCGGCGCTTCGGAAGGCGCGGAAATCGGCTTGTCGCCCTCCGGTTTTTCATGATGATGATTTTTTTTCGACATGATCAACCTTCCCATTCTATTTGTTCGAGAATATCCCCGACCAGGACCGCCATTTGCGAAACCATCGGGATAATCCGGCGATAGGCCATTCTCTTCGGACCCAGGATCGCGATGGCACCGCTCCCGTGCCGGCCGTCCTGGTAGCGGGCCGTCACGATCGCGCAGTCTTCGAGGGCCTCCTGCCCGTGCTCATGCCCGATCGCGATCGATACGGGACTTTCCCCGATACGCCGGAGCAAACAATTCGAGAGCGCCTCTTTTTCTTCCAGCGCCCCAAAAAGCGTTTTCACCTTGCGAAGATCCTGGAATTCCGGTTTTTCCAACATATGGGTCACTCCCTGGAACGACAACTTCGAACGGCTCGCCCGGAGCGGCATCAGCATCAACCCGATCTCTTGCGACATCGAGGAAAGGAGCAGCGACACGCGATCGAGAAAAAGTTCGACCCCCTCTTCCGGCGTCCCGACCGAAAGTTCCTCGGAGATCTTTTCGCAAGAGCCCCGGGGCATAGGTTCCTCGAACGCCGTGTGATCCAGATAATACCGGTAACCGTGGTCCGTCGGAATACGCCCGGCCGACGTGTGCGGGTGCATCAGGTAGCCGACCTCTTCGAGGTAACCCATTTCATTCCGGACCGTGGCCGGCGAAAAAGAATACGAATACCGCTCGACGATGGCACGCGAGCCGACAGGCTGGCTGGTCTCGATATGCGTCTCAACGACACTCTTCAGGATCGATGTTTGTCTCTGGGATAATTGTTCCACCCCGCTAGAGATTGTCCGGACAGGAATTTTTAAGTTTTTATCCATGCAAAAAAGGTCCCATACGTGAAGAAAATTTCCCCATCTTCAACAGAAGCGTTTTAAAAACGTTTCTTATCTCTAACGGGGTCCATAGGGTGCGTATGATAACAAAAATTCTCAATTCTGAGAAGGTATCGTTATAGCGCCTTAAGCTGGCCCAGCGACATACCGCGTTGTGCGAATATTATGCCGCCGAAGAAATAACCACGTAGGCGTCAAAGAGTATTTCAAGAGCGCGGGAAGCATTAAACCCAAGGCGATCCGCAATGAATTGGCGGAGGCTCCCCGTCCTGGAGATGGCCTCATCGAGATAGGACGACCAGGATAACTCAACCCCCGCGATAAAATCGCCCTCTTGAAGGCCCTGGAATACCGCTTTGACTTTTTGCCGCAGCCTTTGGGACAACGACTGAAGATTGGCCGCCGCATCCCCCGTGAAATAAATGACCTGCGCGTTCCCGGGGATCTGCATGGCATTCGATTCCGTGAACACATGCCCGCCGAAACTCTCCAGCTCCCGGAGCTTTGCTTCCGTCTTCTTTGAAACCTTCCCGGTGACCACGAGATTCAGCTCTTTTCCGTAAATCCCTTTGAGCGCAAGCAATTCATTCCACCTCCGGTCGCCTTTGACCGTCCCCAGAACTTCAAGCGACCTTGCATCGATCGCGAAGAACACATTCTGCGACGGCACGCCGTCCATGAACCGGCCTTCGGCCGCGTTAGCCGGTCCACGCGCAACGCGCAACGTAGAACCTTTTTCTTTCGTTGAGCTTTGCGCGTTGAGCGTTGCGCTGTTTTCCCTCCGCATCTCGGCGCGAGGGGGCACAACCCCTCCCTCGCGGACGCCGTCCGGTTGATCGGATACCATACCGGTCTTCTCCATTTTTTGGATGTGCGTGGCAAACAATGCCGCGAGTTCCTGTCTTCCAGTCACTTGACTCACTCGTCCGGCCACGATATCCGCGGCAAATGCCATAATAAAACGTTTGAGATCGTCTTTTTCCTTAAAGAGCGGTGCATACACATCAAAAAGCGGTTGGGAAGCCGCCGGAAGAAAAACGGAAAAGCTGCCGAGGTGAGAGCCATAATCGCGGCAGTAGATCTCGAAATCAAATTCGAGGTTTTCCACGTAATGTCCCACCAGTGCCCGTTCAATCTCAAGGGCGGCAAAGAACACCTCGGGGTCATCAAGCTGCCGCACCATTTCAGGGAACCGGCTGAACAGCAAATGATCGAACATAGGGATGTCGCTGTGCCATTTCAAAAGAGCTCTTACTCTTTCCGGTCTTTTCACAGCGGGACCCTGATTGAGAAACGGCAAAATGGCGTCGATCGCACCCGAAACGGTCCGGATCATTTCTTCGATTCGCTGATTGCTACTCTCTTCCGGCATAGCCGCGGTGTTTGCCTCAAGATTCACATCTGCGGGAACGGCAACCTGGTGGAGTGAGTAAGTTATCCCAAGGTCCCCCGCGTCAAAGCCAAGGACCTCATACCGGAAAGCCCGGTCGAACGTAATGGCATCTAACGCCCGAAACACTTCGCTCTTTAAATCGGGATATTTTTGACCCGTTTCAATCAGCGCCGGCAAAGCTTCAAATGCATCCGGTCCAAGTTTTTCCAAATCCGCCACCGCAACCTTCCTCTCAGAAGAATCCCCCTCCCGTAATCGCCGGACAAAAGGGTCGATCGTCGAATATTTATCCACCCCTTGGTCTTTTCCAGATCTTTCTAATCTCTCCTGCTTTTGGGGAAGACGCTTAAGCCCTTCGCCGTTAACAATCTTAAGCAGCTCGGAAGCCTTCGCCTGAACATCCTCGGAAGAACTATGGGCCTGACAATCCAGCAAGACAGACATCACTGTTTTCTTTTCCGTATCAATCGCAACCAAAGATTTCAATGCGTTTTCCTGAGCCCAGCTATCTGCTTTCCTTTTGACCAACCGCATCAGGGACGGAACAGCCCTTTGTGCGCCCGGTCCGATTTCACCCAGAACTTTTGCCGCCATCCTCAGTTCGACGATACGGTTAAACTGTCGACCGTAGTCCATAACGTCCATATTATCCTCTACCGTTTTGATCAAAAGGTCTACAACCTCGCCTCGTCTCGCATCGTTTCGGACGAGCCTTACAAGATTATCCCAAGCGGTGTTATCGCGATAAGCTGAATTCAACAGCAAAGAAAGCACTTTAGGCATCTCCACACCGCGAGCGCCCAACACTTTGGCCGCGCCAAGTCTGCCTGAAAGATCCGCGTTCTTATCCTCCATCGCCCGAATCAGTGCAGACGTCAGCCGGGGATCCGCAAGATAAGCATCATCCAAAACAGCGATAAATTCAAAATTTCCCCGTTGAATTTCCGTCTGGATCATCGGAAGCGCCATTTCTCCCATTCGCCGCAAAGCCTTCGCAAGTTTTTCACGGTTTTGAAGATCGCCCCTCCGAGCCATTGATTGATAAGCGCGGATCCAACCTTTGATCAATCGGTTCTTGTCGATGGCATCACGTTTCTCCGCACGAAATTCATTCTGAGCGTTCGCGACAAGCACCCCCGCCGAAAGAACGACCCCCCTCACGGAATCTGGCATGCTGAACCAATCGGGGACCCGGATCCTGGCTGTAGTCCTGTCAAAGAGAAAACCCTTCCGGTCACTGCCCGGAACATCTACCGGAACGACACCCTCTCCCATCCTGGCGTACACATCCTTCACGCCCTGGTTCTTTTCCGAAGGCATGTAATACCCGACCGCTTTGCCAAGCTTTCCAACCACATAGGCCATAAAAAGGTTTTCAACCTTTCCTCCCATCCCTCCGACCCACGCGCGACAGCTCTGGCAAAAACTTTCAATGACAGGCACCGGCCCGTTGCAATCGACCACCATCACGGCCACGATCCCCTGATCGCCTTCCCGGTCCTTCTGCTGCAGTGAAAAGACTCGGTAAGTCCCGTGCTCTCCGGACAACCGGTCCACGAGATCTTCGCGCGTAAAAGTTCTTCCGGTCATATTAAAACGGTTCGCGCGCTCGAAAAGCTCGACGACCCGATCGATCCTCGACGAAGCCGGGGTCTCTTCAAAGATCTCAACGGCCATGCCAAGTCCGCGCAGATAATCGTTAAAGCTTTGCCGCACGCTCTTGGCTACCTCCCAGCCTTGTTCGCGCCTCTTTTGATCTTCATAAAGACGGGTCCGGTTCCGGGCTTCCGGCGTAAGGGATCCACTCTGAGGAGGAATAAAATCATCCAAGATCCGGGGCCACTCCGAAGGCGACGCAGGCAGTTCCGGAACTAAAACCTCGGGAAAGGCCTGCCGGACCCGGGCCCGTTCGAACGGAGAATCATCCAGGAAAACAAATGAATCGAGACCCAGGTGAAGTTTTTCGGCGATTTCCTTTAAATGTTCGGCTTTGTTCCGGTCATCCGCCCAAATGCCGGCAAGATCCTGACGGCGCAGGGCCATTTCAGGCCTCTGGGCAAAAACCGCTTCGACGTCTTTCGGGGTATTCCGGCTTGAGATCACCAGCAGGATTCCCCGTTCTTTCAATGCTAGAACTTTTTTCTGGACCGCCAGGAACTCTTCCGTCAGTCGTACCCCTTCCGGACCCACTTCTGACACAGCCTCACCCCAAAGCGTAAAGTCCGCATCGAGAACGACGACCTTGACGAGTTTCGGCATCGGCGCGCCAAAAGCTTTAAAAACATCTTCGGAAGCGATGGAACGCAATTCGGCGCGGGCAGGGTCAGAATCGGGAACCTGCGGCGATGCAACCGTTTTATTCGTTTTTGCCGCTCCGCGAGCATGATCCCCAACCCCTCTCTCGCGGCTGTTCGCCTGCACTTGAGCGGCAAGCATGTCTCTCGTTTGTAATTCGGTTTTATCTTTCAAAGAATTTGCAAGCTGGTCTGTATATTCCGTCCCAATCTCAGCAAGAACCCTGACAAGGTTCGCTTTGTACTTATCCGTACCAACATCATAAAGCGAGAGAAGATCGTCAATCCTCCTGAGAATATTCCCTTCATAAAGCCACAAAACAACACCCTCCACCGCTGCGTCGTCATATTCGGAAGAAACAGTTTCAAGAAGCTTTCGAAGATTTTGGACTGGCTCAACGCTATAGTCTCCCGCGGAATATCGCTTTTCGGTCGGAGCCTTATCCAATTGATTCCGCTGATCATCGTGGGAGTTAAAAAAGATCGTAGGGGCGGTGTAACCAAAAGAAAGCACCGGCCTTCCGGTTGCATCAAAATATTGCACGGTCCAGCAAGCCGCCGAACTCGCTTCATCGATATCCTCGCTGCTGCGTATTTCGATCTTTTTTCCGGCAACGTCGCGGCGACTATCTTCCAATGAAAAAGGTTTCTCGATCAAACGATACTGTTCTTCGGTAATGGCCCCGCCAGTTCTAAGCTTAGTCAACATTGCATACACTACCAGCCGGCTCGCTCCCATAATATAAATATCGCGAATGTGGTCATAAATCAGACGCACAGCTTTCCCGATACTTGGATGCTCATAACTCGCTGAAGTCAAAAATTGTGCCAAAACTACCGCCTCATTCGCACCTATGCCATACTTTCCAAGAACAAACGGATCCCTAATAATATCCTCCGCCATTTTTAACGCAGTATTTAAGCGCTCCGCAGGATTCCTCTGATGGGAAATTTGTTCCTCCCGCATTTCGGCGCGGAGGGTCTCAGCCTCTCTCTCGCGGACGCCGTCCGGTTCGCTCTTGCGGCGGCCGAGCAATTCATGAATAAAATGTTTCTCGAGGTTTGCGGTAAAAACAGCTTTTTTGTCCGGGCTATTTTGGACCGTTTTGAACTTCTCTTCCGCTTGCTGATTCAGCTCCACGAGCCGCGGCACCGTAAATTCCGGCTTGATGCTGCCATCCGTTTGCAGATAAGCCTTGAGAAACTCCTGCTTGAATTCCGGAATATGGATCCCGTAACTGGCGTCCAGCGCGACACCGTTCTCTTCGAGGACATCCTCCCCGGTGACGAACAAAGACTGATGGTCGCCGTCCACAACGACGACGTCCCCTTCGCGCAACTTTTGACCGTTCTCCAAAACGATGGTTTGTTCATCCAACCGCGTGCCGGCCACATTAATGAGGGACGGTATGCCGGAAAGCCGCGACAGGACCGCTTCATGCGAAGAAGCGTTCCCGTAACCTAATGTCAGCAGGCCGGAGCGGGAATATTCAAAAAGAAGCGCCAGTAGTTCATCCTGGTCTTTCTCACGCGCCACAAAAATGACCGGTTTCCCCTCCCGGATCAACTCACGTGCCCTGTCCACACTCCAGGCGAGATGGCCCTGCATCGCACCCGGCGTCGCCGCCGGCGCAGTCGCCACGGGCTTCGCCGCTACGACGTCCCTGACCCTATAGAGTTTTCTTGACCCCAACCGCTCCTGAAGTTTTTCAAGCTGCGGGATCGCCCTGGCCTCCGTGATCTTGTTCGCCGCCAATTGTTCCCGGATGTACGCGATCTCGGCCTGCGTCGCAAAATTGATCCGGCGCGTCTGAACAAAATAAAGCTTCCCATGATTGACCACAAATTCGACCTCTTGGGGACCCACCACGTCTTCGAGTTTTTTTGCGGCGTCCACTAGTTGCGTATAGATCTCCGGGGCAACCTGCGCGAGGGCGTTGAGGTCCTCCCCCAGTTTCCCGTTCGTCATGAGTTCGCTGCCATCGGCATTCTCACTGTATCTTCCGAAAAGTCCGGCACCATTCGTGTTCGGATCCCGGGTCGAGAAAGCCCCCGCCATACACAACGCGACAGGCTCCTTGCGCGCGCGCTTTCCGTCATATTGACCGAAGGGATCAGCCTTCCCGCTTTCAAACTTCTGAACGATCAACGGAAGATCGTAGGCGTCCGGAATGCCTTCTCTTTTCCGGTACACTTTGGCTTTCGGAGACTCCCAAGCCTTGGCCGCCGTCTGGATCTCGCTGACAGGATTGTTGAACGTTCGGATACTTTCAAGAATCCCCGGCATGGAACGTTTGGGATTGCTTCTAACGATCAAGTCTTCATAACCCCCGGAATGGATCTTAATGCCAATACGGTTTAATTGCCTTTTAATAAAAGCGTCATAGACCGGCCTTTCTTCGTATTGAATCCCCGCCAAAACAGACGCCAGCTCCGCACTGAGGGCGATCCCCGGAGGATAGGGCAATCCCAGCTTTTCAAAGATCAGGAATCCGGCTTCCTTGTTCCCCATCCCGCGTTGATAAATCCCCTTGCCCAGCTGACGGACCCCCGCATCGACCTTCGCCTCGACATCGGAATACTCTCCCAGCAGGATTCTTCTCAGGAGGATGCTGTCAGCCGAATAGTAAAGCTCCATCAGGTCGCCGAATTCTTCCGGAACAACGAGAGAGTCCACTGCGACGCCCATCATATAGTGACGGGTTGAATCCCAATCCTCTATATTCCGGTAATATTTTAAATAAGCATTCCGGATTCCGAACTTTTCTTTCAGAAAAACAAGGAACGGGCCTTCCATCACTTTTTTCGTCCCCTGGGGAAGCCCCTCCAGAAACCTTGCGTCATCCTCCGGAGTATCCAATCGCGTGCTATCGGATTGGGTTATGATGACCACCATGCCCGCTTCTTCCGCGGGTTCCAGTACCCGCAAATGCGATTTCCCGATTTGGTAAAGTTCGAAAAGAGCCTTCAGGTCCAGCTTCGGATTGATCTTGATCGCGGCTCGATAGATCGCAGTAAATCTCTCATCCGGAGATTCTTGAATCCCGAGATCTTTGAGCCGTTCTTCCAGGGACTGTTCGGGGACCGGTGGGAAAACGATCCTGCGGACCGTCTCATCGCCCGCCGCGAAATAAAATGCGGCGAAATCCGCGTATTCGGAAGTAACCTGCGTCATTTCCTGTTCCGTCACGTGACCCAGATGTCTGTTCACCTCATAATCGATCTCGCACTCTCGCTCAATAACGCGATACGCCTGAGGAACATGAAAATCGCGACGCAGAGCCTCACAAGAAGGATCGTGCAAAAACGTGAACCTGACCTTTTTGTCTTTCCTGGTATCGAGCACCTTGCTAGCGGAATAATCCAACAGACCATAAAATTCTTCCCATTCATCGATCTTATAGACCTGTTCGCCGGAAGAACGGACCGTCGAAAGCCCGTCCTCCGCCCTCGAAGGCTGTACCATCCCCTTCTTCACCTTCGTATACGTTTCATACAACAATTTTAGATCCAGCCCGGGGTTGACCCCTTGGGCGACCCGGAAAATGGCCATCAAAGAACCGTCCACCTCGGCTCCCGGGATCCCTTTTTCACTAAGGCTACGTTTCAAAGCCTCGGCATCCATCGGTTGCATCCCGGCAACACTCTTGCCCGTTCCTCTAAGGAGGTTCTCCATCGCCTCCTCGCCCAGAACAAGCATCATTTCGATAAAAAGGTCGTGTTTCCCGGACGGAACCAGGAAGTCATCGCCTACCGATTTCCATCCGCCCTCAAACCTTTGCAAAGCGCGACGTTCTTTCTCGACATACCCGCACCCGAAAATGCCATAGAATTTTTCAAGCAGCTTCAGGAAGGGATGATCCTCGACCCGTTCAACCCGGGGCTCGAAAGAATCCGCATACCGGACATATTCTTCATATTGGGTCGAAGGCCCGAGACGGAAGCGGCCTTTTTCATCCTTCACCGGATTTTTCTTTCGCGCCTCGAGAAATTGGTCCCGAGCCTTCTCGAACGCCACGAGATCAAGACCGGGATTAATGCCTTTCATGAATCCATAAAGCTCCTTGAAGTCACCCTGCAGATCGATCCCGAAAATCCTGGATTGAACGTCCTCGGAAGCCGACCAGGCGCCCAGGATCAGACAGAGGAACACCGGGATCGTCTTTTCAGCGGGGAAAACCAGCGTCAAACGCATTTTATCTTCCGAATAGTGGGATTCACTGCGTTCATAATATCCCGCCTCCACCACGGCACTCTCGAGATCCGCAGGGATCTTTTTTCGGTGAAGAGCCACAAGGATTTTGGGACCCTCCAACATGTGCCAGCTATCGACATTATGGGAACGCTCGGTACTGATGGCCTCGGTGGCAAGCGCAATACGCAGATTTCCAGACTTCACTATCTTTTCGGCCACGGGTTCGAGGATCCTCTTGACCCGCATCAGACGTTCCCAATCCCCGCTAACAAAGACCCTGAGGATTCCGAACGAAATTTCCTGAACGTAGGGATCCTCGGAAATGAGCCCGGAAACGAGATCGTTCAGCATTTTGTCGCTCACGATACTTCGGTCCTTCCCGACGATGACCTCGACAAAGAAACCGATCACTTCATGACTCGTAAAATGCTCCGACGACGCCCATCCGGTATAGGGCGGCACAAAATGCGCCATCGTCACAAATGTTTCAACGATCGCTTCCAGACTTTCCCTTGTTTCAGGAAGTTGCTTGAACGCCCGGGCCGCCTGGACCCGCTTTTCTTGCTCCCGGTCACCCAGAAGCCTCACGATCCCGGCGATCTGTTCCATCTTTCGCTCCTGCGAAGTTTTCCCGGTCCGGAAATAACGCATAACCTCCGCTTCATACTGCGCGGGAACGATAAGATAAGTTTGAGTCTCGATCCTGTCACTATGGACCCCCTCCTGCACATAGCCCCAGCTTCCTTCCGTCACCATCGAAGCTTCCGGGATCTCCAAACGATCCTTGACCGTCGTGAGAACGGGATGCTGATCGACCCGTTCCGGAAAACGCAGCATCTTCGCGGGCGCCTCTTCCACGGAAACGAGAAGATTACTTTGCTCGACCCAAAAACGTCCCGGCGCGACTCTTACGATAGACTTCCCCTCGGCCGGTCCATTCGCCCGAAGTATTTTTTCAGCGACCTGCTCCACGAGATCGTCCTCGGTTCCGTTGTAAGGATGCACAAAAACATACCGGCCAAGATCACCGCTCCACCTTGCAGCCTTAGAGAGTTCGCTAATGAAATCCCGGACGTCTTTTTCGGCGGCTTTGTCCACAACGAGGAAATAATCATATTCGAAAGATGCAAAATGACGGGTAGGAGCCATGTCTCCCGGAAGCTCGAGATACTCCAGCGAAACGGGCACCAACGCCCGATTGATTTTTTCCGCGATGACGGCGGCATAAGGCGCTAGGCCCTTTTGCTCAGCCTCGGGCAATTCCCAGCCATCGCTTAACGTGGCCGTGCCGATATGAATACGGGTCTTTCCGTCCTTCGCTTCGGCCTCGAGCAACTCCGCTCTTTTTTCAACAGAGATCCCGCGAAGATTCACGGACGCATTGACCTTTCGCGGTGAGCCCTTGATCGGTTCTTCCCGGGGCGGCCATCCCAGCGTAGGTCCGACATGGCGGAAATAGTTTTGAGAACCGGTTTGGTCTCTCTCCGAATTTAGGAAATCATCCGGGTAAGATACCCAAAGTTCCTGCCCGTTCTTTAATTTGACCAGATACTTGTATTCATAAGTGCCTTCTTTGAGACGGCTCGTGATCATCCACTCCGTTTCCCCCTTCCTTGTACCACTCCGCATCTTAAACTCCGGGGCAGCCTTCCAGTCGTTAAACGACCCCGCCAAATAAACCGCCTCGATATCGCTTTCGTCAATTCCTCTAGGCCGAAATTGGAATGTGACATCAGCGCTATACGGTAAACGCCGCTCCGCGCGGCGGCCATCTCTCGCTGCCGGCGGGAAAGTGTTTGAATTAACCAAATTCGACTGCCTCTCAGCCCGTTCGAGCGGAACAGGCGTAAGGACCGGGGCGCCGGGGTCCAGGGCGTACTTCTGACCAAAGAACCGGAATTGCAATTTGCCCTGGATAAAATCAAATGGGTCGAACGATTCCCCTTCCGGAACGGGTTCCGCATTCCAATCCGTCGCGCCCGTTTTTTTCTCAAGCTTATGCGGAAACTCAACCGGACCGGGCACTATTTCTTTTTCACTTTTTCTCCAAAGTGCGTTCCATCGGGACGCCGGCTTTTCAATAACGACCTCCCGCGCATAGAGCAGCGATCGTTTATGGTCCGATCATACCTCACCATAAAAAGGCGTATCCGGTCCGTGGAAATCCTGTAAAAATGGAGGCCGCTCACCATCCCCCGAAAAGGTTTTTCTTCAAAAACCGGTGTGACCTTCCCGTCCTTGACCGCAACGCACAAAGTCCGGGGATCCGAATCGCTCCTCCAGGTGCGCACCTTCATCTTTTTGGCGACCACAAGCACCGAGAACGGCAGGTCCGCAGCTTCCACGACTTCTCCCCAAAGAAGATCCCTGTCCTTGAACCGCTCCATATTTTTGGAGGCCTCCTCATCGGAAACACCAAGCCTTCGGAACGCTTCGGCAATATCGGAGCGTCCTTCCAGATACATGCCCGGGATCTCTTCCCCGTTCCGGAGTTCTGCGCGGACGTTTTCGCTCTGTTCGATAAGCGGTTTCAGGATCAGGGCCAGAGTCTGCGGCGTCACGTGCCCTTTTGGAAAAGGAAGGGTATTGCCTATACCCGCCAATTCTTCTTTGTCGAGCCACACGCCCGAGATAAAAATGATCGGCGTCCTGATCCCCAATTCTTTCCGGAATCTCAGCGCAACATGATTCCCATTCCAACGCTCTCTCACCGTGCGGAAATCCTCTCCTCGCAAGCGAGCGGCATTTTCTTCATCAAGACGAAATTTCAAATCATCCAATGGCATGCTCACATCCGAAAGGATCAGGTCGACCTCGCCGGCGTGCTCTTTCAGATAATCGAACATTTCTTTTCCGTCTTTGACGGAAACGGTCTTGATCTCCGAACGCCCCAGGGACCGGATCCCCGCTTCGTGATCAGACCGGAAATTCGCCTCATCGTCCGCGATCAGGATCGTCCGGACCGGCCTTTCAAAATGAAGTTCTGAGATCCCGGAAATAAAAGACTTCACGGCTTCCGCCTCTTCCGGAGAAAGTTCCTTCGCGACCTCGACCACTTCAGAGGTAACCCGCAAATCTTCCTTCCGGAGACCTTCACAAATACCGCGAAACCGGCTGGCCATATCGAGCTTCCAAACCTTCATCGAAATGTCCGCGAAACCTTCCTTCGCGATATTCTCCCGATACTCTCGAAGCAGACCGTCCAGCTGCGTCAGCATAAAAGCCCGCGCCTTTTGAAGATGGGCTGTCGCCGCCGCCCCATGCGAAGCACCACGGACCGCCGCCAAGGCGTCTCCGTAGATCTTGAGGATCTTTTCCCTGTGGATGCGTGCGATCACTTCCATTTTATCCTGCTCGCCCCGGACGAACGCGTCCCGCCACCTCTGCCACCAGGCGCCGCCCGATTTGACAAAACCGCTTCGAAGCTCGGCACGGTCCGGGCGATCAAAATTCCGAAGCTTCCGGGTCAGCGCGTCGAATTGTTCCCCGAAAAGGAATCGTACATAACGGGCATGAAAATGATGCTGGAGCGATTTGACCGCGGTATAGATCACGGACGCCCGCGAGGCAAAAAGATGCGCCAGACGGTTCTGCGCATAAAGCTCGTTGAAAAGGATCCCGCCGGTCACCCGGATCCCGTTATCGATAAGACGCTGGTTGGGTTCCCTGCCCGCCGCCCGCTGCGCACTGTAACCGTAAACAACGTTTTTAATCCCGGCGCTCATGATCAATTTCTCGCACCATTCGCAGGGAGCCATCGTCACGAAGAGCGTCATCGAACCCATCGGATCTCCCAACCGGTCATTCACCCAGGTAAACAGCGGAAGATCGGCTTCCGGGAAATAGCGACTGATCTTCAGAGAGAACCTCAGATAATCGATCGTCGTCTTGATCTTTTCCGCGTCCTCGAACCGAACACCGGCGGTCTGCCGGGCCTGAAAAATTTTATCAAGCGCATCTACGATGGCCATACGCTCGGCGTGCTGCTGTCCCAGTCCGTTCACCGCGAGGGAGACCCCTTTCCCGTTTTGATCCACCACCATCCCTCCAACCTTGACCATTGAGGAAAACGGAAAAGCACGGAACGGGTAAGCCGCAACATAATTCATGACCTGCCGCATAGAACTCTCAAGCTTCGCGCGGTCCTGCAGGCCCTCCGAAACAACCCCCTCGCTTCGGAGCTCTGCGCGAACGACCAGCAAAGTTTTTAAATAATCTTCCAGGGAGCTGAGGACCTCTTGATAGTCTTTCCTGGCAAGAACTTCCGGACGCTTGGACAGAGCTTCGCGGAACTCGCGCGTTTTGACGCCCAGTTCGCGCGCTTCTTCGTCGCTCCCGCGCCGGATCACAAAATCCGCGTTTGCCTTCGTGGGCTCGACAAAATCTTTTTCTCCTGCGGCCACATTGTCCCAGAGCGCGAGGGTGCGGAACGGATCCTTGAACTGCCGCTCCGTCACGTCCCGCCACAGTCTCCGCATGAACCGGATCTGCCACGGCGTATCGAGATAAACTTTCAAAACAGGCACGTCGGACGCAACCGCCGCGGTAAGTTTCGGGTGCAAGGTATGAAGTCCTTCGACGCCGATCACATCTTTGCTCCCAAGCACCGGCTCTCGCGCAGGCTCCGGCTTTCCGAACGTGCTGGCCGGGATCACGGCTGTTCCGTCTTCGTGGAATTTCTGCACCGTTCGCGCCACCGCCGCAAGATCGTAAGCATCAATGTGGTCAAAATCAGGCTTGCCGTTACGGAGCGGACATTCCGCCTCCGGTTTAAAATAGCGGTCTTCCGGCACCCATTCGATCTTCCGGCCCTGTGCCGCCATCAAAGCGTCAAACTCATTGAGCATCCATGATTTCCCCGTCGCGGAAGGCCCCGCCACGAGCAGCACTCCCCTCGGCGGCAATTGCCGCAGCCTCTCCGAAAACGCTCCCTTCACCTCATCCCACGTTCCAGAGCGGAGTTCGGCGCGACCACGCTCGGAAGACAAGGACGCCGCGAGTGAATTCAGAACCCGGGTCACACGTTCGATCCTTTGATCCGCCTCAGGGCCTGCTTGAAATTCCCTCAGCCCGTCCGCCCAAAGCTCCGTTTTCAGGAGAAGTCTTTCGAGTTTATCCTTTTCGACGGGGAGATCCTGCGCAATCCTTTCTTCAATGGACGTCAGCCTCGAAAGAAGTTTACTGGAATAAGCCAGAATGAAAGCCTGCCGGTCTTCGGAGTTGGGAGCGGACCGGATCTTCGAGATCAGCCGTTTGATGAACCGCTCGTTATATTCCGGCCGACGGTCCGTAAGGAACGAGGTCTTTTTAGCGTCCACGATCCGGGGAGGAAGAACCTGTCTTTCGCCGATCAACTCGGGGACAAGAGTTCCCGCGGTCACTTCCGCGACGATCTCATTTTCAACAAGTTCGTCAAGCGCATCCTGGCTGGTCATGACTTTGGCAAAAGACGCCAAGGGCATCAAGGCGGCGGAAAGCTCCGGGTGGAACGCTTCATGTTCCCGTCCAAGAACGCTGGCCAGGATATGTTGAAAATAATTACGCCGGCTCTCGCGGGTCCAGTCGGCCGTCAGGCGATCAAAATAAGGCCTGTTATGACTGGCGATCTCCGCAAGCATGGCTACCGTGATCGCCCGGAGATCAACTCCGCCGCCCTGCAACGCGAGCTGGTAGCCCTCGCGCGCCGCCAGAAAATACTTTTCGTTCAGGTCCAGGCCTTTCCAGACAACGGTTTTTATTTCTTCCAGCAGTTCCAGGTCGAGCTTTTTGGAAGACGGCGTCACGGAGGCGCTTCCCGCCAGGTAGAGTTCTTTGATATCTCTGAAATAGATCTCGTACTTTTCCCCATTCTGTCTTTTCTTTTCCGCCGTGACCCCCAGGGCTAGGCTGATCAAAATCTGTTCGCGAGAATGTTTTTCCCAATCTTCGCCAAATTGCTCCACCTTTTTTTCCAGCGCATTAAAAATGAACCGGGTCATACCAACACCGACTAAAAATTCCGCCCCTATGCTCTCATGCCCCATCGAGACGCCAAAAAGATGAAGCCCGAGATAGGTCATGACCACGATCCCGAGCGGCACCAGGCCGGTGTAAAGAATATGCCCGATCACCGTCGGACCGAACATCCGGTAAGTCCGAAGCACGGCATATTGAAAGCGATTCATCTTTACGCCCGGCAGCTCCACTTTCCCATCCGAAAAATGTTCCGTGACCGCCGAAACCGCATCTTCCATAAAATCGCGACCTTTTTCAAGATCCTCGCCTTCCGGCGATCCCGGCAGCGGCGCAAAACCGATAGTTTTGTGCGCGAACCGGTTCCTCGGCATACGCCCTTTTTCCAGAACCGGCCGCGGTGAAAGAAAATGGCGCCGGACCACGCCGAAAAGGAATTCGGGAGAATCAAAAAAATGAGTCTCTCGCAAAGCTCTCATCAGATCCCCGGAGCCCTCAACCCGCTGGATCAATTCCTCTCCCGGATTTCTGTATTTTTTCCACCGCCCGGAGTTATAAAAATCCGTTATCGCCGGAAGCAGGTTCCGCAGGATCCCGGCTTCGACCTTTTTTCGCGCAGCCGGTAAGACCTGCGCCATGGAACGCGAAAAATGCTGCGCCTTGAAGTTGATCCGATCCGCTTGAGCCAGCACCGCCGGATCGACTTCCGTTTTCACATACCGCTCGTAGGTCCCAATCAAACGGCTGATACCCGTCATATCCAGGTCGCGACCTTCGGCGTCCAGATAACTTCCCATCATGTCGAGCGTGGCGAGCGCGATCAGGAATTCGCAGGCCCGCTCGATCTCTTTCTGCTCCGTAATCCCGGCCCTGCGAAGGTCCCGGACAAAAGCCACCAGTCCGTCGAGTTTCTCAAGCGAGTAACCCAGCGCATGATGTTTAATAGAAAGCAGTAATACGGAATCCCCGGAGATATCAAGGTCCCCGTACCTTACGGGGTTCTTCGAGAGAACCTCGTAAGAATCATTTTCATGCTCGTGGAAGCTGTAACTTTGTTCAATATCGCCGACGGCCATCTTCTTCGCCTGATATTTTGTGACCTTCCCGATATCGTGCCCAAAACAGGCGGCCTCAATCCTTGCGCGATTTTCGTTTGCCAGACGCCGAATAAAGATTATCGCCTGCCAGGGAACGCGTGGATCCCGAAAATGAGGGCCTTCGATCTTCCGGAGAGCTTTCAACATCGCTCCGATATGGTCCTGAAGATAACGGCCCTCCTGATGCCACCGCTGATTAAAATTATGGGCCTTTGGAAAATTGGCATAAAGGGTCGGGAGCCCTTTGAGCTTCGATGCCATCGCCTGAACATCATCCCCCGGCTCAGAGCGGAGTTCGGCACGAACGGCCTGCGGCCCGACCTCGTCAAAAAGAGACGCCACATCGATCAACACTTCGTTGCCGTTCCGGACAAAAGGGATCCCGTAAATTTCCACCCTCTTATTTTCCGGGAGCTCGCGAAACTGGGCCTGGACGGCCGTGAGGTCCGAATCCTCAGGGATCCGGTCCATATCTGCCGCCACTTTGATCGCGATCCTTTCCATCGCGTCCTCGATCTCGAGAGGAGGATACTCCCGGCTAAGCAAATTGCCTGTAAACACCGTTTCTCCGCCGGGCACAAGCAAGGAGACATGCGCCAGAAGCCTCATCCATTTAGCGAACCGCTTGTAGGAAGCATCGTACTTCACAAGCCGTGTCGGGACGCTGACCAACCGATACCTCATATCGATCGCGTCGCGCCATTGCTTACGGAGCATTTCCTCCTCTTGGCCGAAGATCTTACGGATCATGGCGTTCAGCGACAGGATCTCGCCGGGGGTCAGGTCTTTCTCCGAATTTCCGGAGGTTTTGGCCAATTTTTCGAACCGGTACTGGTCATAAACTTCAAGAGACTGTTGACGCGTCTTTGGATCAAACCAACCCACCACCGTCGCGAGCCGGGCCGGGTAATACACCATGCTGTCCGACAGGACCGCCGAGGCGTCCACGATATTGTGTAGCACCAGCTTCAGAAAACCTTTCTCGTCCAATCCTTCCATGAATTTCTGATAACGAAGTTCCCCCAAAGATAACAACCCGACGCTCATGTGACGCCGGATCAGCCGACTGACGGCTTCTGCTCTCGCAGACGGCAACGAAAGCTCACCCCGGATAAACTGTTCGGCAAAAATGCCGCCCCGCTCCTCATGTCCTGCGTCCGTGGCCCCGGACGTGTACCCGGTGTCATGCAATTTGATCTCGAGCCACATTTCCGTTCTTTCGGCCGGCGTGAAAGTCTCAAAATAGGCTTTCAGCCTCCTGAGATTCTGGCGATACCCCTCTTTATCTGCGTCGGAGGTCCCGCTCGCCAACCGGCGCACAAAGTACTCCGTATTTCCAGTGGCAAGCGCACGGAAGAAACGCTCCGCGCGGATCATGTGCCGCGCGCGGTCAGGATTAGGCTTGAGACCCAACGCCGGATTTCCCTCCCGGATCAACCGGAGAGCCTCGCTCGACACCAGATCGAATTTTTCAACTTCGAGATCCGGAACATAAGTCTTCACGGTCCTCATCACCGCTTCGTTAACGTTCCCCGGCGCCGCGAGTCCCGTCAAAGCTTCCTGGATCTCATTAACTGTAATCTGAATATAGGCAACGCTTTTTTCCTTCCCCGCTTTCCGCGCAACCTCTTGCTCATCCCTGGCATCCCCAAGAGCCTTATTCAAAACCGCCACGGCTTCCTCACGAGCTCTCTCCCCAAGCCGGATCTCGGCCCGGGCTTCCTTGGCCCGGGCACGAGTGAGTGTCCCCGGCGTACCCGGTACCGTTCCCGCGGAACCCTCCGACTTCGGAAGATCAAAGTTGCGGCGAAGATTCAACTGATTGGCCAAATCGTAGGCATTCGGGAAACTTCCCGAGAGAAGAACGCTTGGCTGTAGCTTTTGCATTTCCTTCTCGGTTTTAGGGCGCAACAACGCAACAGTGTAAATCCTTCGTTGTCTTCCCGCTGCGACCTTTTGGGCAGCTTTGATCTCACCAAGCCCATCCCCAATAACCATCATCGTCGGATTCTGGTTTTCTTCGGAGAGACGCTCCAGCGCCGTTGCTTTGCTAAATTCCCCGCTATAGGGCCACTCACGCGCATTGATCAAGTTCACAAAATACTTACTCAAACCAAGTTCATCTAAAATCTTCCGGGTCAAATAATGGTTGCCGCTGAGCAAATACTGCTTGATGCCGCGCCGATGATATTCATCTAGATTTTCCAATGCCCCGGGGATAAGGTACTGCTCCATGTTCGTCTTCCATTCGGCAAGACGCTTCTGGACGTAAGCATCCTGGACTAAAAAGTATTCCGTTGCATACTTTTTCCCGATAGTTGCGGCTTCATCTAGACTGCTGCTCACCCGCTGGGCTGCAAGCGTAAACCGTTGTTCGTCGGAAATACCCAAGGACTCTTGAAAAAATCGTCTCGCTTCTGCTAAAAGTTCGCCGGTAATCATCTCCGAGGCATTCTTAACCCAGATCTTCGCGATGATCTGAGCCTCCATAGCTTCCCAGACTTCTTCCACGCCAAAAATGGTGTTGTCAAAATCCCACACAATAACTTCCGCCTGCTCTAAAATCTCTTCCTGTATCCGGACATCCCCATTCCGCATCTCGGCCCGGGGAGTCACAACCCCTCCCTCGCGGACGCCGTCCGGTGCGACCGTTTTGCTTTCGGCGGGAACGGTCGTAGCCCAGTGGGTGGTGAGGAGCGGAAGATGGAAGATCCGGCGGAACAGCAGTTCAAAAAAGACCTGGTAGTTGATCCGTATCTGCCGGTTCCAGAAAAAATCTTTGTACTTCCGGTAAGTCTCCCCCACGCGGATCTTCCCGCTGACAGGGTCCCTTACGGCCCTGCTTTTCCAAAATCCAAAGATCGCGCCCGGTCCATAATGCGCCGGCCGGTATTTCTGTTTCTCTTTTCCCCGAAGACTCGTGAGCCAGCGATCACCGAGTTCGTAACGGTAATTCTGAATATAGCCGGACCGGAAATTCGTCGCGGCGCTCCACCGGAACACGGCGTCCCCGGACGGATTCTCGATCACCCTCCATCCGCACATCGCCCTGGGAACGGATTCATCCTCATAGTAGATGCGCCCGAGATAGACATCTTCATTAATAGGATAGGAAGGAAGCGGCGGAAACGCGAACAGGAACGAGAACATGCTCGGTCCCATCGGCGCGCGGTTCCGTTCCGGCCACCATTTCTCGTCCCACTCGCTTTGCGACGGACCCAGCTGCCCCCGCGAAGTGGTCATCACGGGCGACACGCGCTTCATCGCGTTATTCCCCTTGGCGGAATCGATCAAAAACAGGACGTTCGAAAGAATGTTCTTGTCTGAGATCCCGATGTCGTCATCCATCAATCCAAGGATCGTCGCTTTTGCATTATCACGGGCATATTCCACGATCGCGTTCACCGCGTTGGTCTTCCCCGAAAAGATCTCCCGGTATTTTTTGACCCACTCTATCCGGCGCGGATCGTGACGCTTTTCCCAAAACCCGTTTAAAGCATCCTGGATCCTCGTCGCGACTGAGACAACCCGGGGATCAAAAACCTGCCTCCCAAAGATCTCCACATACTCTCTACCATGCAACCGCCCCGCAAGCGGCATATGGATCACGGTCACGGGAATCTCCGAAGTGGAGCGTTCCTTTTGGAATTGCAACACCGCGGCGAGATAAGCCCCTTGTTCCAGGCCATTCACATTGATCACCAGCTCGGCGTTCCAGTTCTTTTCTTGCTTAGCGGACTCGCGACGGAGAATTTTCAAGGAGTTCAGGACCGTCTCGAAAAAAGCGACCCGTTTTTTAGCGTACGCTTTTGTTTCTTCTTCCGTACCACCGCTATACGCCGACGGGATCCCGATGACGATCGATTGTTGATCGCTACGGATCACCTCTCCGGCCTTCGCCTGATCGATCTTTCGATCGCGGAGAAAATCCGCCACATCGGTATAGACCTTCCCGAAATATTCTTTGTAGTCCTTTGTCACAAAGACCGTTTTTCCGTCCTTCGCGCTATAGATCTTCAAAATAACGGGCCGCCCGTCCTCAAAAACAGCAAACCCACCCCTCGACCGAAGCTCCGCGCGACGAAGGTCCTGACTTAGCGAACGCCCTCCGCTAAAATAGGGCGCAAAATCCTTTTGGATCCTCCGGATCGTCTGCATGACGCTCGCCTGTACCGAAGGCGACCGTTGTCCTTCGCCAAAAACACCCCCGCGATCACGAAAATAAAGAGTGTCCAGAAAATCCACAAGGAAGAACCAAGGAAGGATATCAAGCTCCTCATCGCTGAGCCGACTTGTCCCGGCTTCCTTTTGATACGCCTTCAGAGCTCGTAGAAGTTCTTCGGCTGTCCCATGAACGTATGCCTTCGCCCCCCCACGGCCGGAACGGAAAAGGAGGCCCGTAAAATCTTCAATTCGATAACCGAACCGTGACGCTTCCCAGTCGATAATCTCCCGAATCTTTCCGGCATCATCAAAAAAAAGGTTGGCAAAATTAATATCGGAGTTGATCGGCTGACGAGAGATCTTCCGGAGAGCCTCCCGGACTTTCGGAAAAGCCTCGTCAAGGAGAGACAAAATCAACGCACTATCTTCCGGGGGATAGTTCTTTCGAATATTCTCACGAAAAATCCGGCGGCTGTTCTCCATGTCATCAAACGCATGGTCACGGACCCAGCGATTCAGCTTAGGCCATTCTGTTTCACGAACACCTGCGGTAGCAGAATGAATCCTGGCCAACCAACGAGCAACTTCTCCCATCATTTCCGGCGTTGCCTCTTCCCGTTTGATGCTCCGATACCCGGCAATCCACCGTTCGACCATGAAATACCTCACCGCATCCACCGAACCGCCCTTGATCCGAAAGATCAGATGCTCTGCATCCTTCTCACCCGACCGGTAGATCACGGGGATCGGAACACCTCTTTGAAGGTTACGGTGAATCACCTCGGCAACGAAAAGCATCTGCGTTCCTTTACCGACCGGATCGAGGTCCGTAATCGGCTTGATGCAAAATTTCCCCTTCGAAGTCTCAAGGACTGGAAGGGTTTTCTCATTGTGAGTGAAAAAGCTAATCGCCCGAAGTTCGCCCAATTGATACTCATCAAAAAGACGCCGGATCTCATCGGGGGTCCATCCCTCAAATGCTTTGGCAATATCAGCCTGAAGCTGATCAGAACCCAGGCTTTTCAGCAGCATCTCCCCGTGGGACGGTCCCCGGATCCCCTGTCCAACATCCCGTGTTCGTGACATTGCAAACACCGGGTCTTTGTACGGTTCCTGACGGCGCAATTCGGCGCGTGATTCTTTCCGTTCCGACCGCGCGCGAAGTTCATCGAGAGCGGCGCCAACGTCTTTCCCGAGGGCTTCCATGTACCCCTGGATCTCACGGCCAAGTTTCGTACGCGCTCCGGGGTCTCCCTTGAAATCAAAAAAGCCGTCCAGCATGTCGAGGAGCCGGTTCGCTCGCTCGGAAAATCCCCGGTCCGGAAAGAAAGATTGAAGGATGTAGGCGGAACGCGTGAGATAACGCGCGATATAATCATCCTCAAAAAAGTCCATGTGATCGCCGTCGATCGCCACACCGAAACTGCGCTCCAACATCCGCCGGTTGTACAAAAAGTCCGCGTACTTGAGAACGTCATTCGTCTCAAGCGCCGTCGGCTCGGCCGCGCTCGGCTCTCCCATCAGCGTGACAGAATCCATGATCGCGGGATGGAATTCCGAATTCCCGGCCATGATAAAAAGATCCATCTGAAAAGGCTTGTGATACGCCGGCAGCGCGTCGGGGAAAAGCTCGGGAAGAAGACGGGCCTTGAGATTCCCCTGGAACAATTTGCTCGAAGGATGCCGGAATTCAAGAATCAGATCGAAATCCGAGGGGACGCGAGCACGGCCGACCCAGCTCCCGAAGGCCTCAAGACGCACCATCCGGAAACCGCGTTCCTGCATCTCATGGACAAAGGCCTCCATATAACGCGACAGGGAAACATACCGGGTTTCGTTCCCGGGAGCCACTTGGGAGGCTTTGGCGTACAGGGAATCCTCCGTCGCCTTCTGGGCCTTTTTGAAAACATCCCCAAAATCTTCATTCACCCAGAGGTGGGGCCGGACCTCCACCGGGATCTCCGGAATATGGCGCACCACTTCCCTCACCTTGTGCCGACGCTCCGGAGACCAATACCGGAAGGCGTAATTCTGCGCGAGGGATCGTTCGACAAGCTTGGGATCGATCTGGAATTTGAACGGCGTACTGGAGAACCGGAAGAAACGTGAGAACTCCCCGAGATGCGTGTCCAGATAGTCCCGGACCCCCGGGGTCACAAACGTAAAATCGTAATGGGTCCGCATTTCTAAAGACCGGAGACCCGCATGAAAACGCGTATCGTTCAGGTGAACCTCATAGGGAAGCTTTTTCAGGCTTTCCGCTGGGATTTCGTCCCCCGCCCCGCTGCGGATAAAAAGAGTCGCCGCACCTTTTTGAAATTTCCCGGTAAAATTCCGGAGAGCTTCGTCAAATTCCTTGCGCCATTTGAGGAACGTCTTTGCGCCTGCGACCACGATCAGGGATGTTGAGGTCTTTTTTTCCGGAGCGGTCGCGCGGTTCAGCTCTGCCACCTCGACGGCAGCATCAACGCTGGTCCTACCGGGCATTTCCTCCGCCGTAAGCACGGTCTGCATGAGCGGTGAGAAGATGTCCGTCAGTCTCCGGGACATCGCCTCGCGGTGTTTAAACGGAAGCTGAGTCGGATTCCCGCTCGGACCTTTCCCATGATCGCCCATCGGAACAAGCACGGCCACGTAGGTTTTAGGATGCCCGCGGTCCTTCTCCGAAGCAAAAACCAGCGCATCCAGCAGCGCGTCGATATGATCCAGGTGCGGAAGCTCGAAAGTCCCCGGCAGTGCCACGATCACCTGATCGCCCGGCCTGCTCCCGGAATTTGCGGCAGGATCTTTCGCCGAAGTCCTCAGGGGAGCGGACGGCAACAACACATCTCCGGCTTCGATCCGCGACCGGAGCGTCCGCAGATTATGATTGAATTTCTTACGGATCGCCTCGAACTTTGCCATATCTTCGGACTCCGCAACGGCTCTCATCGCTTCCAACTCCTTGTTGAACCGCTCGAGGATCCCGTTCATCGCGACAAGGGATGCAGCATCGGCCTTGCGACCGGTCGGGGTCAGCCGCCCGTTCTCCCACAGAAAATTCCCGCCGTCTTCGCGCGTGATCCGGATCTTCAGGCCCCCGTCACGATCGTCTACGTCAAAGGCCCGGACCCGGTCATAAACGGCCGTGGTGTGGGTCTCGCGGTCATAGGTCGAAACCACCACCGAGTCATCCATGTTAAGAAAGACATAAACATCATAGCGCCCCGCCAAGTTATAGTAGGTCACGGTCTTGAATGAAAACGCTTCGACTTTTTCGCCATGGCCGAACGCCCGGACCGTCCTCACCACTTCTTCCGAAAACGCGGGATTGAGCGCGTAAAAAAGGGCGTCATTAAAATAAACTTCCGGACGGTTCCTCGCATCGCCCACGTAATCCTCCCAATCCACCCAGTCGATCGACCCGACCCTCGGATCCGTCACTCGCAGATTTTTCTCCGCTTCCGGCGTGAGAAAGATCGCACCGAGGGAAGCGAACTGCCGGGAATGGATCGAGGGATCCTCCTTGTAACGGCTATGCGTCCGGAGCCAGCCGGCGGTCCGGATCTGCATGAACTGGAACCCGCCATCTTCAAGTCCGTATTGTTCCTTTAACGCACGGCGAAGGACTTTTTCAAAACTCCCGCGGTCTTTCGGCTGATAAAGAGCCTGGACACTCAGATCGAACCGCCCCTTGCCGAGGTGAACCGACTGAGACCGTTGTCTGCGCAGGACTTGCAGCCGACCCTCCGGGCTCTTTCTGAAAATGAATCCTTGCAGGGATTCATGCCAAAGCCCCTCACGATGAACAATAGCCCTTTCCTCCACGGCAACCGAAGTTCGCGTGGCCGGATCCACCACCGGCAGTTGTTCCCTCTGGTATCCCCTCTCGCCTTCGACGGGAACGACCCTGGCCTTTTCGAGCTCGGCGATCGCAAGGCTGACGCTCTGCTCCAACGCCCCGATCTGACTCCGCACCGATTCAAACAACCGCTTCCCGGTAGGAATGCTTTTTTCCCGGCCGGTCATATCATAGTAACGGTTAAGGTCGTTCAATAACCGGTTCGCACGGGCTGCAAAATCCTTATCGGGAAAAGTCGTGTGCAACAAAAAAGCGCCACGCGTTAGATAACGCACCAGGAATTCATCGTCAAAGAATCCGCCGACCCCGCCCTGCCCGATCTCGTCGGAATACTTTTCCCGCCTTGTGCGGGTTTCAAAAAGATGCTTGGCGTGCACGAGGACCCGCTCAACATCCGCTTTCTTGGGATCGAGATGGCTGACCGGTCCGAACAGCGTGACGGAATCTTCGATCGCCGGATCGTACTTTTCCGAAGGGGTGGAAACCAGTAGCTCCATGCGATTGACGCGAAGATTTTTGGCAACACCCTCAGGGTAAGCCTCCGGAACCAGATCCGCGTGAAGCGTGCTCGAAAAGAATTTGACGTTCGGATGTTCGAACTCAAGCCTGAAATCGATATCACCGGGATCCCGGGGGCCGGACGTCCAACTCCCGGTCGCTTCGATACGAACGAGCCGGAAACCGCGGGCGACCATTTGATCCACATACGCCTCAAGATAGTCCGACAAAGGAACGGTTTTCCCGGGTCCAGAAGCGGCAGCGAGAGCCCCTTCAGCGACCTTCTGGACTTTGAGCCCATAATCCCCGAACTGTCCGCCGTCATAGAGATAATCACGGACCCGGACCGGGATCTGCGGGATCTGCCGGATGAGCCTGCGCATCTTTTCCTTCTGCGACGGCGGGAGATAACGGAAAGCATACTTGTTCTCGAGAACTTCGTTGATCTGCGCGTCCGTGATCCGGAGTTTAAACGCTTCCGCCCCCTTCGCGTTCTCTACTTTTTCTTCGCTGCGAAGCTCCGCGCGGATTGCGCCTTTCAGGATAAATTGAGCGATCGTCTTCCCGCTTTTCGAGGCTTCCTGTTTGATCCAATGGTCCGCCGCGAGCTCATCCCCGCGAAACCGACCGACGATCTTTGGGTAGGCGGGGCTGCGGACCGCTCGGGCATATTCCGTCGCGGTCATGCTCGCGGCCCATCCGCGGCGGCCGGGGCCCGCCAATGGGATGCTTCGGGTATGCCGCTCCCGGAATCCTTGGAACGAAAGAAGTCCGGGATTTTGTTTGATGAACACCGAATCCCCGGTGAAAGCATCCACTCCGGTCACGGATTCGCTGAACTCGCGGCAGACCATGAACGCGAAGTAGGCGGTCTTGTTGATCCCCTGGAGCGTTTCATAGGAACGCGCGCCCTGGACAAGGATCGCGTCGCTATTCAGAACAAGATCCGCCACTTCTTCCGAAAATTCCCGGCCATTCACCGCGCCCCAAAGCGGCCCCGACCGGGAGATCTGGTATCGCCCTTCCTCGGCCATGATCCGCGACAAGGGAGCGAGCGACGGCATCGTCAGGAACTTATTAATAAAATCCATGTCGTGAGCATCGTTTCCGACGCGGATCCAGCCGGCCACGGCGTGACGCGGGACCGAGATCACCTTCAGCAGCGGATTTTCCTGGAGCATCTTCAGGATGAACAAAAGATCCAGCTGGGCTTCGCCGTAATCGTCATGAAAAACCACAAGCGTCTTGGGGGTCTTGGACTTGATGAACTGGGCTTCGAAATCCGGCCAAAAATCGATCGCCAGCGGACGGGCCGCCTTTTCGCCGAGGACTCTGAGTATCCGCTCGGACCGCGCACGGTCGGATTCCCCCGGAACATAATACGGGATGATATTGGTCGTATTGGTAATGGATGCTGCCGAAGAACTGGACTTAAGATCAAGCCCCAAAGCTCCCGCGGCGATCGAATACCGGAAAAGCTGCTCGATCGAAAGGTTTTCCATCCGCGGCAGGATCGTTTCGATCACCTTTCCGATCTTTTCGTTAAAATCCTTGTCCGAATAAGGAGAATTGTAGGTGTGGTGGGAAGTCAGCTTGGACATGGCCCGGGTAAAGACGTCCTGGTAGATCTGGGCCGGGATCATGTCCATGAACCGTTTGCCGGAGCCATCTCTAAGGAAGAGCAAAAGGAACACGGCATCCCCAAGGGGGATCCCCCATTCCCTTTCTTTGTCGCCCACAAATTCGAGGATCTTGTTGTAACGAAGGCGCTCTGCGGGATCCGACTCCTTGTCGGCAGCTTTTCTCCAGCGAACGAGTTCCGCGGCGATCTGAATGCCGACCCATTTCCGGAGGTTCTGGTTATCGGAAGCCGCAAGGAAAGGCGGCCTGTGCAAACGCTCCCCCACCATAAAGGTCCCCGGCACAAAATCGGGATCGAAAAGTTGACCGATCTTTTGCGGTGACGCCGGCGGGATCAAAGGGTTCATAATACTCTCGATCATCGCTCCCGCGGACGCCTCATCGAGGCCAAGCGCCGCCGCAATATTTTTTTCAAGAAGCGTCCATCCCTCCGCGCTAAAACCTTCCCCGGACTCCGCGACTTTTTCAAGAAGATCCGCCAGTTCCGCGGCCCGGATCCCGGCGGGGACTTCCGTTGCACCGGACGGGGCGGCAACACCTGTTTTCCTTGACGCTTCCTCCTCCGGAAGCATGCGCGTCAAAAGATCGTGCAGGAAATGCTGCTCCAGGTTCGCGATGTAGGCCGCTTTTGCGTCCTTGCCTTTTTTAAGATCGCGGCACCGCGCCATGGCTTTATCGTGCAAAGCCTTTACTTCTTCCCCGGTCAGACCCGCCCGCACTTGTCCTTCGGCGGTAAGATAAGGCTTCAGGAATTTTTTCCGGAACGAAGGAATATGGATGCCATAGCTCGCTTTCAGCTCCACACCGCTTTCCTCAAGGGCATCGGCCGGACCGGAAAGGAGGCGGTCATGATCCCCGTCCACGATCACCGGATCGCCTTCATGAAGAACGACCCCGCCCTCAAGTTCCAGGGACACGCGGCTCCCCTCCTCAACGACTTTGGCCCTCCTCAAATTGATCAGAGAAGCGATCCCGACAGACCGGGTCAATACGGCCTCGTGCGAGGAGCCGTTCCCGTATTCAGTGACCAATGCGAAACTCGGATAACCGAGAAGCCCGATAAGGAGATCCGTGTTTTTGGTACTGCTCTTGATGTTCTTTTTAAGGGCAAACCATACGAAAGGTTTTTTCTTCGCTACAAGCTCCGGGATCCTGGCAGGATCGAATACCAGCGGCCCCCGGAAAGCGCCGGAATTGGAAGTCAGCGCCCTGGCAAGCGGCCGGACTTGAGCGCCCGCCCGAACCTTGTAGATCTTCCGCTGACCGAGCCGGGCCTGAAGCGCCTCGATCCTCGGAATCGCAAGAGTCTCGGTGATCCGCCCCTCAGCCATGTCTTCTTCAAGGTGAGCGATCTCGCCATAGATCGAAAACTTCATATTTCTCATTTGAAGAAACCACAATTTCCCGTCCACCACAGTGAACTCAAGCTCCTGCGGAGGAAGCAGCCGGCCTTTTTTACTGCCTTTCCGTGGACGAAGCCATCCGTCGATCTTTGCCTTGGCGTCGAGGATCTGCCGGTAAATCTTGGGTGCTGCCGTCGCGAGCTCGCGGATATCCCGGCCTTCCCCCCCCTCGGTCATCAGATGCTCGCCCATGACGTTCGCTTCAAATCGGCCGACGATACCGTCCCTGCCGTCTTTGGGGTCGCGCGTGGTAAAAGCACCCGCGAAATTCCGCAACGTTTTTCCCTTACGGGCCGACGCGTAATCGAAACCACGCTCCAGGCGCTGGATAATCAGGGGAAGATCGTACCGGTGAGGGATCCCCGCCCATTGGCGGTAGTCCCTTGCCGCATCGGTGTCCCACGCCTTGGCCGCCGCGAGAATCGCATCGATCAACCGTTCCCGCCAGTTGACGGGAAGACTAGTCAAAACGCCCGGCATGGAAACCTTCGGATTGCTGCGAACCATCAAGCTGTCGTTCGGACCGATCCCGGCCTTGGCAAGCTGTTCCTCGATCAGCGCAATGTAGGGAGATTTGCTAAGATCCCTTTCTTCTTTTGCCGAAGAAACAATCGCACAAACCAATTCCGCGGAAAGCACGATCCCGGGAGGGAAATCGAGTCCCAACTCCTTCAGATGCTCAAAACCAATTTCTTTGTTCCCAGGCTTGGAATCCGGCCGGATCTCTCCCAGAATGGAAACGTTCCTCTCCACTTCATCCTTGAAGGTCAGCTCCCCGGGGAATAAAGCCCGCAGCGTACGGGCGTGACCCGCTTCAAGATAGAGCGCGACAAAATCTTCCGCGTCCTTGGGAACCTCGAGCGCTTCTTCATAAACCCCGTACGGAAAATGTCTTTCCCCGTCATTGTAAACCATCTTACGCACCTTCATGCGCGCGGTCCGAAGACCGAAACGCTCACGGAGAACGTTCAGGAGCGGATGTTTTTCAAGAGTCTCTTCCTCCCGCTCTCCGACCACACGAATCCCATACAAGCTGATGAACTCCTCTTCCTCCTCAAGGGTTTCAAGCCATTCCCGGACATGCTTGACCCGGAGCTCACCTTCAGAATCCCGCTTCATCAATTCCCGGTTCTGCGCGAAAAGTTTCCGCAAGGCCACCCGGTCACAATGGGGGTTAATACTGGTCGCGAACCGGAGGATCCGTTGAAATGTTTTTTCCGACGGATCCGAAGGCTGCGCCGCTCCTCCGTCGATCAATTGCCGAAACGCCGACATCCGATCGGGGGTCAATACGTCCGGAGCCAGAGCCCCGATCATTCCTTCAAAAAATTCCCGCAGGATGTCCCGGGCTTCCGGGCTCATGCCCGCCAGAAGACCTCCCTGAAAAAGAAAATTCAAAACATCCTGATAAAATGTCCCCTCATGTCTCACCGCAAGTTCTGCAAGAAAACATCCCGCCGCAGTGTCCCCGGCGATAGCGGCTTTCAAAAGTTGTTCGGTGTGGGAGGCATCGGTGGACGAGACCCCGTCCGGAGGAAGATCCGCCTTCGAGACCCGGGCGCCCGTCTTCAGGCTCGAAACGATCACCCCGACAAGCTGATCCGCAAAATATTTTTCGCTGCCGGCCCCGAACGCACGATGCACCATGAGCGTGTTGGGATATTGAAACGAAGGGCTCAATTCGTAATGCCAGTGGAATTTCCCGCGAGCCACCCGCACGACCGTTCCTTCCTTCTCACGCTTCGCCGGCTCTCCCGAGTACCAGAGGATCGGCCCCCGGAATTTGAACCGTTCCCGCAACTGCCGGATAAGCACGTCCCCGTTCATGAGCGGCATATCCGTATCCGTAATAACCAGGTCAAAGAGCCGGTCCGGGTTTCCGGAATTTTTCTCAAAGTATTCCATGGCCTCGTTTCCGTTCACGGCCATCACGACCGTCCGCTCCTCCGCGGTAAGCGTCGTCTTCAGGAGTTCACGGATATTCTCCCGGTCTTCCACGATGAGGACCCTCCGGAGTCCGGCCTTCGGGTCCACAAGCCTTAGCTCATTGGGCCGGAATTCGCCGTCGTCCGTTCGCAATTCCGCACGACGAATGTTCCCCGAAAAGGAGCTGTCCCCTTTCGTTTCCGGCTTCATTCCCCGAAAAGGATCATTCAACTGCGACAAGAGTCCGCCCGGAGCCTGTACGATCTCAAAAAGAGAGTAAGACTCTCCCTTAAAATCCGCCTCATCTGCTGTTTGATATTCGAAACCGTCGATGCCGTTCGCGGCTCCGCGGGCATACCGGGTCTTGATCAGCCAGTAACGACCCGTGCTGGTTTCCAGAAGAAAGGAGTCGGCATTTACCCGTTCCCTGACCGGAGCCACCCTGACGTGAAGAACTTTTCCGAGGCGGGGCATGCGCGGCTCGAACCATTCGGAAAGATACCGGCCACGCAATTCCAGAAGATTCACGCGTCCGAAATCATTATTCAAAAACAGGAACTGCCCCGCGGCATACCACAAATTGTATTTCAGGAACAAACCGGCCCACAGACTCCCGGGATCAAAAGCCATGACAACAAGAGCCCCGGCAGCCACGAACAGATTCCCCAAGGTTCCCGCCGAGCTGATCCCCAAGAACCAACGCTGCGGGATCCCCGTCGCGGAGGACTCGGTAAATTTCACCTGCCAGCCCAACCAATCGATCTTGAGATTCTTCAGCGGTATTTCCGGCCATGAAATCGCGTTCAGATATCGGGCCGTAAGGTAGTGGAAAATTTCATGCACGTAGATGCTTATTAGAATTGCAGCCACCCATGGCATCGAAACGAACGCACCGATCAGCAGCAGATCGAAATAATTGACCAGGTATTTTCCGATATCGGAACGGCCCTTGAAACCCTTGGCCGTTAAAATAACCCGCCGCGATAAAAGAGACCCCGTCATGATCCCGAAACCTTCGCGGACGGCTAGAAAGAAACTCAGTTTCGAAAGGGTCTGAAGGATCCCTCCCGGGACATCTCCCGCAAAAACCATCGCGGCGCCAAGCCCCAGGAATACAGCCACCGGAACGCCGCCCATTTCAGAAAATTTCTTTCCAACATTTTTAGCCTTTTCGCGCAAGGCAGCCCCGAACGCCGGCTTTCGGGGCGCCGGTTCCATCTCTCCCTTCATCCCGACCCTGTGAAAACCGTATTCGATGCCCTCGTAAAGGATCCATGCAATCAACCCCGCAGCAATGCCCGAACTTCCCAAAAACAATCCGGCGCCCACAACATACCAGAGCCCTGAAAATTTCCGGTAATAGCCAAAACCTTCAGCGCTCGTCCACCGGAAAACGAACCGCTTCCACTGTTCTTTCAGCCAGTTTCCTTTCTCCGGCACATCCTTGGCGACGGAAGTCACATCCTTTGTTTCGCGTAACTCTGCACGAGATTTTTTCACAACAACGGAGGGCGCTCCCTTTCCGAGCAAACGATCCAACGTCCCGAGATCGGTCCCGGGATGAACGCGCAAAGCTTCATAGACCGCACGAACCTCAGCGCGCCCGTTAAGGGAAGGGTGGAAAACCGGCAAGACCCTCGCCGCGGTGGCAAGGACCGACACAAAAGGTTTTTCAAAAGAGAGGAAGCCTTCCGTCATGAGCTTGTTGTAATAACCTTCGTGGCGGAGGCTGGGCTTCGTGATCTTCGGACTGACGACCCCATACGAGATCCCCTTGGATTCGAGAATGCGTTTGATGTTCTCCTTGTGGAAACCGCCGTAGATCAAAATTGCCGGCAGCAATTTTGAGTCCGACGTTCGACGCGCAACGGCCGACGTATCGTTGCGCGTTGTGCGTTGCGCGTTGCCCGAGAGAAAATATTCATCCAGCCTTTTCGAAATCGCTCCATCGCGCTCCGCCGCGATCTCATAGAATTTCACCGCTTCCCGGATATTCCGTTCCCATTGCCGGGAAAGAACAATCGGCTTTTTCACGTTCGCATGAATAAATTCGCCCAACGACCGGGTATTGAATGTCCTGAGCGCCTGCCGGACCACCTCGTACTCCTCTTGCGAGACCTGAAGATCGCTGAGGCGTCCGAGAAGACAAAGAGTCTTGTAATGCCCGAAAAGTTCTTTATCACCCGCCCCGGCAAGATACGCCTCCGCAAGAGACTCATCCAACTTCGAAAGTTCGGCAAAAACCTCCCGTGCATCGATATGCTTCGCTTTTTCGATGACGACAGGATCGTTTGTTTTAACAGCCTCGAGAATGAAGCTCACCAGGGGCACCGTCGCCCCGGACAACCCCCGGAGTTTGACTTGGGACCCCTGAGATCGATGGCCAGGTGTTGATCCGGGCGAAAGCAACATTGTTCTGCTTAGATAAGTGAACAGATCCAGTTTCTTCGCATCGAACTGCTCCCTTAGCCTGAGCCATTCGCGGAATTCCTTCGGAAAGCGCGCATCCGTGAGCAAGCGGACCTCTTTTTCAAGGGCCCTCAGGTCTTTTGCGATCGCCTCTTTCTTCTCCGCGGAGAACCGGTACTGGTCGACGTTCTCTTTGTGGAGTTTCAGACTGTCCGCACCGATAAGCGTCCAATCAGGATATCGGATGCCGGATGTCGGATGTCGAAAAGCCGGGCTGTCGTCATCCGTCATCCTATATCCGTCATCCGTTTTTCTGTTAATGTGCGCATATTCGGCGCCGCCGATGCGGAGATGATCGAGAAAAAAATAGGAGACCTTGCGCTTCAACTCGGGATCTTTGATGAAACCGAAAAATTCCCCGGTGGGAACCGGACCTTCATAACCTTCCTCAAAAACCGTTCGAACTCCATAGTTCTCAGTCAGATGTTTGATGATCTTCGCGATGCTCTCCTGGGCTTCAAGAGAGTCGTGCGCGTCCTGAACGTAAATTACGGCAGGGAGATCAGAATTCGGGGTTCGGAGTGTTGTCTTTGCGCTGTGTGTTTCGCGCTGAGCTCGGTAAACTTCGCTTATCGTGCCAAGTTCGGGAGGGAGCCAGCGGCTTTCATCGATCAGGGGTTGGCCGGAAAGCGCGGTTGGCTTTTCCCCTCCCGGAACTATGGATTTTATCGGAGTATTAGCAAGCGCTTGCGACGGAAATGAGCAGATCTCGGAAAAAAGAAAGAGCACCGCAACGAGCATTGCGATGCTCCGGATCGCCGTCCCTTTTTTCGATAAAAATAGCCTGTTCAAGCCAACCCCCGTTAAGCTTAAGACTTTTAAAATCCCTTGAGATATAGAAAAGATAACACCTATTGAGTTTACGTCAAATTATCCGGGTTTAATCATGAGACAGAAAATTACAATGCTATAAATTGACATATCGCCTATTGACAAGGACTATTAAATTTTTCCGGTCCGACCGGCAGGGCCAAATCGACAGAGGAATGCGAGAAACTACGGCAGCTTCGGGAGGATAAAAAATCAGGGAAAGACGACTCCAAAAGGATGCTTTTCGGGAATCAACAACAGAGGCCACGGATTTTCTTGCGGAAGATCCCGAAAATCACCGCGGGTTAAAACGAGACCGATTTCTAGTAAGTTAAAACACTTTGCAGCTTTTTTCTATTGCGCCTAAAAAGATCGAGACCCTCTTTCGTGGCGACCCAGACGCGGTCATGCCCGTCTTGGGACACTTCGAATTTGAGGCTCTTGTAATCCTGAAAACTATAACTCCGGAGCACGTCCACAAACTCGCGGGCCGCGAGCTCCCAGAGATAAAGCATGTCCTCGTGGATCCCCCCATTGGAGACACCGGCCTGCTTCGCGTTGCGTAATGGCGCGATCACATTGAATGAAAACGAAGGTTCGGAACTTTTTTCGTAACGGAACAGAGGCTTGACGTTCGTAAAAGTGTTGTAGATCCTTTCGTCCTGGGCCACGGTCTCCTGGAGACGGCGCGTAAGCTGGCGGGAAAGGAATTCCCCCATCGTGATGTCCGGAACCTTGAACTCCGTCTCCCAGCTCGGCAAGCTCTGGTAAACCATGTCTTTCGTAAAAGAAAGCCCGGCCTCGGTCCCTTTTCCGTCCAGATAGATCAGAGGGATGATCCGCCGGATCTTTTCGCCTTCCCCCTTGGTGGAAATATGGAAAAGATATTCCATTGTCTTCGGCGGAAATGCCGGCATTTTCTTATCCCGGGAAGAAACCTCGACCTTCGCGTAGACGACAATGTCATCGTCCTGGATCGGAATACTCCTCAGGTCCAGAACCTTCCATTCCGCGCTCCCCTTCGGCAGAACCTTTCCCGCCGCGTCAGCAAAAAGGAACTCCCGGGCCCATTTCTCCTTCGCCGTCTTCGGGAAGTAAAGCTTTCCGACCGTCGCCGCATCCGCCTCATTCAGGTCCCGGAAAAAGTGCCGTACCGGCTTGTGCCAAAGCGCCGCGCGGTTGAGCCGGAATTCATGGAGAATACGCTTGCGGTATTCGCTGCGCGGGATGTCCCAAAATCGCACCCGCTTGACGTCGTCGATCTGGCCGGTAAACACAAGTTCCATACCGCTTTTCTCGACGTCCGTGGCCTGGAGATAATAAAAATCGATCTTTTTGTCCGTGGAAAGCATGACCCGCGACATCGAAAAAAGAACGTCTTCAACCTTGTCGATCGCGGCTTCCGTCGGCTGAAAAAGACTTTCCATGTCCGTCACCTTGCCGCTCATGATCGCTTCCTTGAAATCCAGCGCAAAAAGTTCGTTGAGCGGCAGGTAGACCCCGAGCGTGGTCCCGACAAATTCGACGTCGATGTGGGGGATCTTATATTCCTTGAGGGCGATCTCCTGAAGGGCTTCCCGGCAACGCTCCTCGGGATAGGTAACCGGCGAGCAGCCCGAGAAAGCCGCAAGAAGAAGAACGAAGAAAAAAGGGGTCAGACACCCTTTCCCTAAAAAGGCACCTGACCCCTTTTTGAATTCCATGTCTCAGATCCTAAACCACCGGCGGCGCACCGGTGAAACGGCGCGGGTTCACTTTGCCATATTCCGCAAAAATCGCCTCGATCTCGTCGTAATCGAGTTCCTGCTTCGTAATCAACTCTTGCGCGAACCGGTCAAAAAGCTGGCTTTCCTTCCGAAGAAGCGCTTCCACCTCAGCCATACAATCCTTGATAATCTTGTCAACATCCTGATTGAGCTTCAGCTTGGTCTCTTCCGAGAGGACAAAGGGATTTTTGTCACCGATCGTCAGGTAGTCCCCCACCAATCCGGAGGCCCCCATGCCGATCCGCCAGACCATGAAATGGGCGATCGACATCGCCTGCCGGAAGTCCGAGGTCACCCCGGTCGTGGTCGTATTGAATTTGACTTTCTCGGCAACATAGCCGGCCAAACAAACCTTGATCTCGGCAAGCAGCGTCTCGCGGTCCTGGCTATGCCACTCTTCCATCGGCGTCGGATGGACCACGCCGAGCGAGGATTTCCTCGGAATGATCGAAGCTTTGAACACGTCGTCGCGCGGATGCATCAAATAGGTCGAGATCAAATGGCCGGTTTCGTGATACGCGGTCATTTCAAGTTCGCGCCGGTTGATCGTCAATTTCTGCTTCATGCCGAGCTCGATCCTCTCGATCGCTTCAGATAACTCGTGTAGGCCGACCACATCTTTCTTGTTCCGGGTGGCGATCAGCGCAGCTTCCTTGACGATGTTTTCGATGTCGGCCGGAGATTTGTCGATGGCTTTTCTGGCCAGGCGTTTGCAATCTACGGACGCTTCGTACTTTACTTTGCCGAGGTAATATTTGAAAAGTTGTTCCCGGCCTTCGAGGCTTGGCTTGCGAATATAGACTTTTCTATCAAAACGGCCGGGACGGAGCAGCGCAGGATCCAGAATATCCTCCGCGGCGTTCGTCGCGCCGATCACAATGATGTTCTCGGACTTTTCTCCGAGGCCGTCCATGGCGACCAGCAACTGGTTCTGCGTGGTATTCCCTTCACCGCTGCCGAACTGGCTGAACGTCCGGCGGGACCCCATGGCGTCCAATTCGTCGATAAAAACAATGCAGCCGCCGAACCCATAGGCCAGGCTGGCCGCTTTTTTGAAAAGCTTTCGGACACGGCTCGCCCCGACGCCGACAAAGATCTCATTGAATTCGCTGGCGGCCATCGTGAGGAACGGCAATCCGGCTTCGGTCGCGATCGCCTTGGCGAGGTACGTTTTGCCGCACCCCGGAGGCCCCATCATCAGGATGCCCCGGAGGATCTTGCCGCCGATCTTTTTGAGACGCGCGTGATCCTTGATCAACTGGACGACTTCCCAGCATTCATCCTTGGCTTCGTCGATCCCGATCACGTCGGAAAATTTCACATTGACCGTATTACTTTTGACCTTGTTCTTATCCAGCTTGGAAAGCGCACCGCCCTGGATCCCGACGATCACATAGGCGAACACCACGGCATTAACCGTCATCATAAGAAAGTTGATGGGAAGCTGGGCCAAGGTGATATTGCGATAATAGCTTTCGAGAGACGCCATGCCCCACCAGGAAAGGGCAAAGAGGATAATCGAGCCAAGAAGGATCGTGATTTTGACCCAGTGGTCCATCCAAAACAGATTCCAGCGACGCCATTTATTCATAAAAACCCATCCCCTTTGATTCAACCAGGTTAGTGATCTAAAAACGTTGGATTATACCTTTTTTACCTGAGAAACACACGTCTTACAGTTACGACAATTTGGAAGGAGTCTTAACCCCAGAGGCTCAAATCAAAAACAGAAAAACGCACTCCCACCGCTTGCGGGACAAGTGTCGGCGGTTTACCACCAATAATCGTCGGGTTTCTTTTCCTCTCCGTCCCGGGCGCCCGCCGCCGGTTGGGCGGCCGGCTCCTCTGTCAACGGCGGTACTTCTTCCGGAGTCACCGCCTCCCCGGAAGCCTGTTGCTCCGCGGGCTGCGCCGCCGTCTCGCCAGGGGATTTTTCTTCCCACCAGTCCGACGTTGCCGGGGTCTTCTCGGTTTTATCGCCAGCGCCGGGTTCCTTCTTCTTTTCGTAAGGAGGTTCGATGAAGAACTTTTCCTTAGGGTTGTATTTAACGTTGTAAAGAAGCGGCCCCTTTTTCCCGTCCTTTTCCTCTTCCATTTTCTGCTTATAAAGGATCCCGTTGGTCTGGGTATCCCGGATAGGATCCTCCGCCTTCCGGATCGAACCGAGGTTCACGGACGCCAGAACCAGCACCATCATGAAGAAAACGATGTTTTTATTCATACATAAAGAATAACCGATAAAAACGATAACCGCAACTTCACCAATTCAAAAGTAAAAAATCAAAGATCAAAACCACAACTCAAAATCCAAAGCTTTTGATCTTTGAATTGTGGCTTTGCTCTTTGATCTTTGAACTTTAAGTTTATGTTCAATTTCCCAAATACTGTTTAAGAAACCGCCCGGTATAGGAACCGCTACAGTCAAGGAGCCCGGAAACGTCTCCCTGATACACAACCTCGCCGCCGCGATCGCCGCCCTCCGGGCCAAGGTCGATGACATGGTCCGCAAGGCTGATCACGCCCATGTGATGCTCGATCACGAGAAGCGAGTGCCCGCGCTGGATCAGTTCGTCGAACGCGCTAATGAGGTGCCGGATATCGTCTTCATGGAGCCCGGTCGTTGGTTCATCCAAAAGATAAAGTGACGGACCCGCGCCGCCGCAAGAGAGTTCGTAAGCAAGCTTCAGCCGCTGGGCCTCCCCCCCGGAAAGTGTCAGCGTGGGCTGGCCCAGCCGCAGATACCCGAGGCCGATCTTTTGAAGAACGGAAAATTTCTGAACGAACCCCTTGCTTCCGGCAAAAAAATCCAGCGCTTCGTCAACCGTCATATTGAGGACCTCATCCACATTCTTGCCCTGATATTCGATTTCGAGGACTTCGGGCTTGAACCGTTTTCCGCGGCAGGCTTCGCAAGGAATGAAAATGTCCGCCAGGAAATGCATCTCGATCTTGATCGCGCCGTCCCCCTCGCAGGCCGGGCACCGCCCCTTGCTGGAATTAAACGAAAAATGGCCGACCTCGAACCCCTCGCGCTTCGCCTGAGGCGTCGCCGCGAAAAGCTTCCGGACATCGTCAAAAGCCTTCATGAACGTCACAGGATTCGACCGGGGCGAACGCCCCAGGGGCGACTGGTCGATCAGGATCATATGCTCGAGATGCCGGAAACCTTTTGCCTCACGTACCGCTCCGAGATCTTCCTGGGAAACAGGCTGGCCTTTTGATTTCAGAAAATGGTTGTAGAGAATGTCGTAAAGAAAGGTACTCTTCCCGGAACCCGAAACCCCGGTAAGTACGGAAAATTTCCCGAGCGGGATCTCGACATCGATCCCTTTCAAGTTGTGCGCCTTTGCGCCGCGGATCAGGATCTTTTCCGCCGCGGACGTACGGGAATGCACCCTCCGGCTGATCCGGTTCTCGCCGCTCAGATACCGGCCGGTGCAAGACTTGCCGCATGCCTCGAGCTGCGCAACACTTCCCTGGAAAACGATCTCGCCGCCGCGGGCGCCACCGCCCGGGCCAAGGTCGATCACGGTATCCGCCGCCCGAATCATCGTCCGGTCATGCTCCACCACCACAACCGTATTGCCGAGATCCCGGAGCTTCCTCAAAAGATCGATCAGCATCTGATTGTCACGTTCGTGAAGCCCGATGCTCGGTTCGTCGAGCACATAAAGCGTGTCCACTAGGGCGGACCCAAGCGAACTCGCCAGATGGATCCGCTCGACCTCGCCGCCCGAAAGCGTACGCGACATCCGGTCAAGCGTGAGG
>Ga0116170_10000125_pt1 | contig 75177 bp, 42 predicted proteins | sample AD_JPNHW1_MetaG_FD_89797 | JGI IMG/M metagenome (GOLD analysis project Ga0116170, IMG submission 89797) | Active sludge microbial communities of municipal wastewater-treating anaerobic digesters from Japan - AD_JPNHW1_MetaG | ecosystem: Engineered > Bioreactor > Anaerobic > Digestate | place... | reverse complement strand
GTCATTGAACTACTAATCGACGATGGGGTCAAATCGCGCGGTCACAGGCTCACCATTATGAACCCTTCGTTCAATTATGTCGGGGTCTCCGTAGGTAAACACAAAATCTTCACAAAGATGTTTGTAACGACCTATGCCTCAAACTTTACGGATAAATAAAGCCTCGATGAAAAGAACGATCCTGATCCTGTTGTTTCTCTTTTCAATATTCAGTCTTCATGCCCAAAAGCTGACACTCGACGGATATGTGAAAGAAATGGAGGGGGTATATTTTTTTGAAGAGGCCATACCCATTTCTCTTGACAAAGAGGTCAAAACGATCAGCTATAATTTAATTCACAATCGTTTAAATTTCAAAACATATCCCATCAAAAATCTGGTGATTGATCTGGAAATGAGGAACAGGCTCTATTCCGGCAAATTGATCGGGCAAATTCCGGGATATGCCAATGCCATTGCTGCCGATAGCGGTCTGGTCGACCTTTCCTGGAACATTGCCAAAGGAGAAAAATATTTTCTCAATACATCAATCGATCGTATCTTCATTGACTATACCCTGGGGAAATGGCAAATCAGGGTCGGGCGGCAACGTATCAACTGGGGTATAAACCTGGTATGGAACCCCAACGACATTTTCAATGCCTTTTCATACATGGATTTCGACTACGAAGAACGCCCCGGCAGCGATGCGATCCTTATCTCCTGGTATCCATCGGGTTCATCATCTTTTGACCTTGCTTACAAAGCATCAAAACTTGAAAAAGAGAGAACATTGGCAGCAAAATACCGTTTCAACCTCTTCGATTACGATTTCCAGTTTCTCGCTGGTCAAACCGGATACGACTATGTGCTGGGAGGAGGGTGGTCGGGGGCGATTTGGAACCTTTCGTTCAGGGGTGAAGCTTCCTGGTTCAAGCCACAGCATCAAAAAGAAAAACTTTCGGAAGAAGCCTTTTCTGCAACGGTTTCGCTGGATTATACATTCAGTAATTCGCTCTATCTGCACACTTCATTCCTTTACAACAGCATGGGAACAACCGGAAAAGGCATGGGGTATTCGCTGATCAACCCCAACCAACAATTGAGTGCCAAAAACCTTTCTATTGGCAAATACGAACTTTTTGGCCAACTATCCTATTCCTTTGGATCGTTAGTCAATTCGAGCATCGCGGCAATGTACAATCCGGTCGATTTTTCAATTTATGTGGGTCCGTCGGTTGCAATTTCGCTTCACAACGACATCGAATTTTTCCTTACATCTCAACTTTTATTCGGAGACAAAGGCTCTGAATATGGGTCTCTTGGAGATGTCTATTCCTTTTTTGGACGACTTCGCTGGAGTTTTTAATTCGATTTTTTAACCTTTACAGGAGCTGTTCTGTAAAACTTTTCTATATCTTCATTTTTTTTTAACTCAAAAACGATATGGAAATTCGCATTAAGGAAGTGCAAACGAAACGAGATTTACACGATTTTATTTACCTGCCGGAAAAAATTCATAAAAACCATAAAAACTGGTTTCCACCTATTTACACTGACGACAAAACATTTTTCAACCCAAAAACCAATAAATCATTCAGTTATTGCGATCACGTTTTGCTATTGGCTATAAAAGGGAACGAAGTGGTTGGCCGGTGCATGGGGCTTATTCATCACAAGTACAATACCGAGCACAACGAAAAATGCGGAAGATTCTCATTTATCGAAACATATAACGACTACGATGTTTTTCACGCATTAACCGACTATGTCGCTCAATGGGCAAAAGGGAAAGGAATGACGTCGCTTGTTGGTCCGCTCGGTTTTTCCGACAAAGATCCGCAAGGGTTCCTTTATGAAGGATACGACGAAGTAAATGTCATCGCTTCGAACGGGAATTTTCCATACATGAATGAGTTTTCCGAAAAAGATGGCTTTACCAAAAAGGTCGATCTGGTTGCCTACAAAATTGAAATACCCGACAAATTCCCTCCTGTTTATGAAAAGGTTGCTGAACGGTTTAAACAAAACAACCAAAACATCCGGATTGCAGAATACAAACGAAAAACCCAGTTCAGACCAATCATTAAACCGATTCTGACACTGATTAATGAAACATTTTCAGGGATCTACGGCTTCACCCCCTTTTCGGAAAAAGATATGAGCGATTATGCAAACCGCTATATCTTCTTATTGGATCCACATTTCATTAAAGTGGCTCTCAATGAAAAAAATGAAGTCATCGGGAACATTATTGCCATGCCCGATATAAGCGAGGGTGTTCAGAAGTGCCGGGGACGGCTTTGGCCCTTTGGCTTCCTCCATGTTTTTTCGTCCAGCAGAAAAACCAACCGGCTGGTTTTGTTACTGGGTTCTATCGACCCCCGCTATCAGGGACGAGGCATCGATGTGGTAATGGGAATCAAAATGCTTGAGTCGGCAAAAAAATATGGGAAAACGGTAATAGACTCGCATTTGGAACTTGAAACCAACACCATGGTTCGAGCCGAAATGGAACGAATGGGGGGTGTTGTTTATAAAAGATTTCGTATTTATCAAAAAGATATTTAGCATATAAACAGGACAATAACCATTATCTCATAAAGCAAAATAAAAACGAACACAAAAACCTATTGATTGACAAAACCATACACTTTTACTGAATTGTTTTTTGAAGGACAACTCTTTTTTTAAAAAAACTTTTCTATATCTTCAATTTTTATTTAACCTTACCGATATGGAAATTCAGATTAAAGAAGTACAGACCAAAAAAGAATTTAAAGAGTTCATTTATTTACCAGAAAAGATTCATAAAGACCATAAAAATTGGGTTCCCCCCCTCTACTCCGACGACAAAACATTCTTTAATCCCAAGCTCAACAAGTCATTCGAATTTTGCGACCACCTATTGCTTATTGCTATTAAAAACGGCGAAGTGGTAGGAAGGTGTATGGGGCTGATCCATCATAAATACAATGCCGAGCATAATGAAAGATGCGGAAGGTTTTCTTTCCTCGAGACGTACGATGATCAGGAAGTATTTCATGCGTTGATCGATTACGTAGCCAAATGGTCGAAGAAGATGGGGATGAACCAATTGGTTGGGCCTCTTGCTTTCTCCGATCACGACCCCCAGGGTTTTCTGATTGAAGGGTACGACGAAATCAACGTCGTTGCTTCAAACTGCAACTTTCGCTACATGACCGATTTGTGCGACAAAGATGGATTGACCAAAAAAGTCGATCTGGTAGAATACAAAATAGAGATTCCGGACAAATTTCCTCCCATTTATGACAAGATTGGGGAACGTTTTAACAAGAACCATCAGAACATCAGGATAAAAGAATACACCAGCAAATTACAGTTCCGACCAATCATTAAACCAGTTCTGACGCTGATCAACAATACGTTTACCGATGTATATGGTTTCACCCCTTTCAGCGACAAAGAGATGAAAGATTATGCAAACCGGTATATTTTTCTGTTGAGTCCTCATTTCATTAAGGTCGCCTTGAATGAAAACAACGAAGTTATCGGTGCAATTATTGGAATTCCGGACTACAGTGTGGGATTTAAAAATTGCAAAGGCCGTTTATTCCCGTTTGGCTTTATCAAATTACTAACCGGGCATAAAACGAAAATGCTGGTTCTGTTACTGGGGGCTGTTGATCCTCGTTATCAGGGTCGTGGAATTGATGTTTACATGGGGATAAAGATGCTCGAATCGGCTAAAAAACATGGAATAAAAGTAATCGACTCCCACCTTGAGCTGGAAACCAACACTAAAGTTCGTGCCGAAATGGAACGAATGGGTGGTGTTGTTTATAAGAAATACCGGCTCTATCAAAAAGATTTATAATTCAACCAATCAAAATAGGAGCCCGTTTTCGACGAAGAGAACGGGCTTCCTTTTTTGAATTCGTTTTACAGTTTTCTACTAATATCCAAACAATTCATCCAGGCTCAGTTCTTCCACTTCGCCCAATGACTTCAGTGCTTTTTGATCCAGCTTATCTTTCTTCCCAAGGATTAAATAATTAAATTTCTGCCCTTTGATCTGTGTATTGAAGAATTTTTCAAAATCGTCAATGCTCATGTTTTTGGCTGCTTCATAAACATCTTTCCGAATATCGTAATCGATTCCGCGATCCATGTTGCTGAGCCATGTCCAGAAAATCCGGTCTTTGGTAATCCTCTCCGAATTGATCTTTTTCACAATTGCTTCGCGTGCCCCATCATACTGTGTTTTTGCTTTTGGCATATCGTTCATCAGTTTGATAAGTGTTTCGGTTGCGATGGGCAATTTATCAGCCTGTGTCCCCAGATAACCAACCAGACAATTCAACCGATCGGGTTTCGAAGCGATGGAATAACCCGAAAAAGCAGAATAAGCCAGCGCCTTCGACTCTCTGATCTCCTGAAATACCACCGACGATAAGCCACTTCCATAATACTCGTTGTAGATTCGTGCTGCAGGGATCAAATCTTTCGAAAATTTTTCACCGTTGGAAAGCAACAGGATATTTGCCTGGTTAATGTCGTAATCGACCACATAGACCTTGCTTTTGGCATACTTCACCTGTTCAAACTTTCTAGTAGCTGGAACATCGGCCAGTTGCGCCGGTATCTGATGATCTTTTTTGATAGTCTCTTTAACTGTACTCATTTCCGACGGGCCATAATAAAAAACCTTGTGTTTGAAACTGGTCAGTCCTTTTATCAGTGACACCAGTTCTTCCGGGTTGATTGCCTTTAGTTCGGCTTCTGTCAAAAGATATTTCTTCGGATTATCCTTCCCATACATGCCGTAATAGTACATTGCATCCCACAAAATGGCATTTTGATCCGATTTCTGGTCGAGCCGGTCTTTCAATATTCGGGCCACATAATCGGTATAGGCCTTAGGATCGGCCTTGGCATGAGACAACAAATGTTCGAGCAACTCCACGCCCTTGCTGTACGAACTGTTCAATCCACTGATCGTCACATACGAACGTTCATTGTCGGCTGCCACCGAAAGATCGAGCCCGTACTTATACAATTCTTTCTGAAAATCGGATGCACTGTATTGGTCGGTTCCAATAAATTTGAGATACCCGACAGCCAGATCAAACTTCAGATTATTCCAGCTTCCCATGTCAACAATGTATTGCAATGAGAAAAGATCGTTTGTTTCGTTCCTGATATAATAGAAATCACATCCGTCCTCAATGTTCTCTTTTGAAATTTTTTCATTGAAGTTGACAAAAACAGGTGCAACATCAGTGCTTTTCATGGCCTTGAATTCTTTTGCAAAGTCAGACTCAAGATCACGATTTACGGGCACCGCTGTGATGGCTGGTTTTTCGACTTTAACCAGACTGGTATTTGCCCCCTGCTTTTTATAAACAACCACATAATCGTTGCCAAACTTCTCGTTTGCAAACCGGATGATCCCATCTTTGGTAATTTTCTCCAGAGAGTCGGTAAAACACAAAGCCTGCTCATGGGTCTGACCTGAAACAAATTCGTCCATCATCTCGTATGCACGCCCTGCATTGCGTTCTTCCAGCCGGATCTTCGACAGCTTGATATCATTAATTACCGCTTTGATAAGCCACTCGTCAAAATCACCGGCTTTAATTTTATTGACTTCAGAAATAAGGAGGTTTTTAACTTCTTCCAACGACTGGCCTTGCAACGGAGTGCCCTCCAATACCTGAATACCATATTCCCGTAAAGGATAATAATATGAACCTGCCTTCAAAACTTTCTGCTTTTGTACCAGGTCAAGGTCAATCAATCCGGCCTGGCTATTGCTCAAAAGCTTGTTGATGATCGTCATGTATGGCTGATCGGAAGATCCAATTCCCCCCACGCGAACGGCCACCGAAACATTCTCCGGCTCTGGCCCAACCACCTCGGCTTCAACATCTTTCTTAACAGGCTCTTCTTTGGGATTCTCGATTTTTGGCAGCTCTTTGGGATTCAAATCCCCAAAATATTGATCAATCAGTTTAATTGTCGGTTCAAACTGAATATCGCCCGAAAGGGCAACCGCCATGTTGTTCGGAACATAAAACGTATCGAAAAACTTCTGGATATTGATCATTGAAGGATTCTTCAGGTGTTCGGGATATCCAATAATATCTCTGCCATAAGGATGTGTAGGGAAGAGCAACGCCATCATTTTCTGGAAAGAACGCTGGGAATCCATGTCCTGATACATGTTGAATTCTTCGTAAACCGTCTCAAGCTCCGTATGAAATAAACGGAGTATAATACCATGAAACCGCTCGCTTTCAACCTTTGCCCAACGTTCAAGTTCATTTACCGGCACATCGTTAATATAAACCGTCGATTCATAATCGGTACCGGCATTGGTATTTTTTGCACCAATCGACGACATCAGCTTGTCGTATTCGTTGGTTGCCACGTACTTTGCCGCCTCCTGCGAGATACGGTCAATTTCCTTGTAGATTTTCTTCTTTTCTGCCGGATTGTTGGTTGCCCTGTACTTTTCATAAAGCTGTTCAATCTGGCCGATCAATTTACTTTCTTCATCCCAGTTTACAGTTCCTAATCGTTTTGTACCTTTAAACATCATGTGTTCAAAGTAGTGTGCCAATCCGGTTGTTTCTTTGGGCTCTGAAGTAGAACCAGCCCGAACACCCACAAGGCAGGTAACCCTGGGCTCATCGGAATTGGGAGACAGATAGACTTTAAGGCCATTTTTCAGGGTATAAATCCTGGCCTTCAGCGGGTCATTTTTCACTTCCTCATAAGCATAACCGTTGGAATCGGTTTTCTGTGAAGTTTGATACTTTTGGGTTTTTGGATTACATGAGCTTACCATAAAAAGAACGAGTAAACTCAGAAGAAGATTTTTTCTCATAAATTTTGTGAAATTAGTTTATGTTTGATGACAACGGAAAGTTAGTCAAATGATTGTATAAAACAGCACAACAAATGACAAAATATTTTCATACGATAAAAAACCAGAGACAATCAGGATCACAAAAAAACGACAATAAAGATTTCAGGTCGCTACAAGCCATGACGAATTTTTAAACCGGATTGATAATTTATTCGACACCAATTCGCCCAGAAGCGATATTTCTGCAGCCTGCGAAAAAGCTCACGAATTGATTTCAATCGGTCCGGGAAGAAATGATTTTGTATTTGTAACCGTGAAAAAAAACTCCGGTTATATGAAAAATCAATTGATTTTCATATCTTTTGTATTTATGGATGTTTTTTGGGTGGAGTTTTCATTTACACACGATAATTGAAACTTCGATTCTGGTATTGATATACGAACGAAAAAATTCTGTCCATTATGAAGAAACAAATTCTATATTTTCTTCTCCTCGCCTGGGCCATTAGTTTATCAGCACAAAATGCCGACTGGATACAACAAAGCCCACCCGCAACAACCGAATCGCTTTTCGATTTGGAAATTGTGATACCAGGTACAATCGTGGCTGTAGGAGATAACGGAACAATCATTAAATCAACTGACGGTGGAATTAACTGGCGTAAAAAAAATTCTTACACTTCGGGCAAGCTTTACGATGTCGAATTTATCAGCCCTACAACTGGTTTTGTGGTTGGTGCCAGCGGCATAATCCGAAAAACCATCGATGGAGGAGAGACCTGGACCAATCAGAATTCAGGGATAAACAATACATTGTATTGCGTAAAATTCATCGATCCACAAACCGGATGGGCGTGCGGGACAAACCACATTATAAAAAAAACAACAGATGGTGGCGAAACCTGGGTTACACAATATAACACAGAATCCTTTTCATACATAGAAGGATTCCATGCTTTCGATGCGAATAAACTGATAGCCGCAGGCTGGGGATCGGGAACAAAAGCCGAATTATACACATCTCAAGATGGAGGAACCAACTGGACCGGTTTGGATTTAGGAAATGTTTGGATGAAACGTCTTCGTTTCCTCAATACCATGAAAGGCTGGATAGCCGGGGTAACCTATTTCAAATCAACAATCACAACCGATGAGTGGGGATCATCATCTGTTAATATTGAGGGAGAAAAAGCTGCCATGTGGAAAACCGAAGATGGAGGAGAAACCTGGACTACTTATACCTTCAATGAGAGCAAATGGCTTTATGATGTTGGATCCATTGACCAGGAGAAGACTGTGGCTGTAGGTGAAAATGGGTTGATTTTATATACCTCCAATAATGGCACAAACTGGTCCAATGTGAGCCTACCACTGTTATCATCAACTTCGCTCAGGTCGGTGCAGTTTGAATCGACACTCACCGGATACATTGCAGGGGATAACGGCACAATTCTGAAAACCTCCGACGGAGGTTTAACCTGGAGTCAAATTGGACACGGAGGAACCACCAACACCCTGGAGTCCATCTGCTTTGTAAATGACTCAACAGGTTGGTCTACCGGATCAAACGGAACGATTATCAATACAACAAACGGAGGAAACTTTTGGAAGGTTCAAAAAAGCAAAACAACAAACAGCTTTCAGGACATTCAATTTATTGACTCAAACAGAGGATGGTGTGTCGGATATTACGGAACTATTCTGAATTCAACCGATGGTGGTACAACCTGGACCCAACAGACCAGTGGAACAACCAAGTCACTGTATTCCATTTATTTCATCAGCTCAACGACAGGATGGGCCGTTGGAGAAAGTGGTACAATCCTGCACACATCCAATGGCGGTACAACCTGGAATAGTCAGACGTCAGGAATCACCAACCGATTAGAATCTCTTTTCTTTCTGGATGAGTTAAATGGTTGGGCAGGATGCTGGGACAAGATTATACACACAACCGATGGTGGAAACACCTGGAATACCATTGACATTGGGAATACCGACGGCTGTAACGATTTGTATTTTACCAATCAAAACACCGGATGGTTTGTTGGTGGAGCGATTTATAAAACCACCGACGGCGGATTAACCTGGTCAAAACAGTTCGACATGGATTATTATGACTACGGTTATTTATTTAAAATCCATTTTCTCGACAATCAGGTTGGCTATATTTCAGCCGGGAATGGTAAAATACTGATTACAAACGATGGCGGAAATTCTTGGGGAATAGTAAAAACAGACTATCAGAATGAATTTAAAGACGTATGTTTTGCAAATTCAACAACCGGATGGGTCATCGGATACAATGGCCTCATTTTAAAAACGACAAACGGGGGAGGAAATGTAATGCCAATGGTCAATTTGCCAGAAACCAACCTGATATACCCTGAAAACTACACCTCCCATGTCAATCTGAATCCGGTATTAAAATGGCAATCAACCGATAAGGACCTTCATTACCAACTCAACGTATTAAAAGACAATGACACAATTGTGTTTGAAGAGGTTGCTGCGGATTCTGTGACTTTGCAAAACCTTGAGGCCAATTCGTGGTACAACTGGAGTGTGAGGACAATTAATAACGAAGGAATCACCGGAAACTGGGCATCCTCCTTTACCTTTATAACCTGTAGCCCTCCATCTGCCGAATCCATCTATCTTAATTGGCCTTATAAATTCACCCCTCTATCCAATGCCATTCAGACAACCCTCGAATGGTCTAAAAGGTGGGATGCTGCCAACTATCGAATACAGGTTTCAAAAGACTCAATTTTTAACCAAATAGTTATCGACACAACGGTGACAAGCGAATCGATAGAAACCTTACTGGAGTACTCAACGGCCTATTACTGGCATGTTACTCCTTTTAATTCATGTGGTTCAGGTGGATGGTCTGAAACAGGGAATTTCTTCACCCAAAGCAAGCCATACATAAACATCAGCACACCATCAAGTTGGAGTAGTTACTTCCCAGGCGATAAAATTTCCATATTCTGGATTGACAACATCGACAACAACTTACTGGTTCTTCTATACAAGGGAGCTACTGTACTTGATACAATTGGATTTACCATCGACGAGTACCAAAATAATTTAGAATGGACCATTACGGATCCAACGCTTTTGGGAAATGATTTTTTAATTGTAGTAAAGGATACTTTATCAGATATTACAGGGAAAAGCGGGAAATTTTCGATAATGAGACCAAACATTAGCGCTGTAAGACCTGAAGCCGGAACAAAAATCTACCGTGGTTCAACAAACAACCTTATTTCGTGGTCCGACAATTTGGCTAAAAATCTGGTTGTTTTATTGTATAAGAATGAGGTCTTTATTGACACGATCTTTAAAACATCAGATACCTTTCAATTTTCGTTTTTGTGGGATGTAAATCCAGATTTGATTCCCGGGAATGATTATTACATTGTAGTTAAGGATCCCGTTTCGGGTATATCAGGGAATAGCCCCTACTTTTCAATAGAAAACCCAACCATTATAGTCTCTGCACCAACAATTGATACAAAATGGGAAATTGGCAGTGAGAACAATCAAGTTTCCTGGTACTACAAAATATACAACACCTTACTGCTTTTGCTCTACAAAGGTAATATCTTAACTGACACACTGGGTTATACAACCGATGCATATGTCACAGCTTTTAGCTGGAACATTCCGTTAGATCAGCTCGTTGGTTCCGATTATCAGATCGGATTCAGGGATACGTTGCTCGACTTGATCTTTTTCACTCAAAATTTCACCATTTATTCGAGTACCGGATTCGAGAACTTTTCAGAAGCAGTTGACGTCAATATTTACCCCAACCCTGGAAAAAACTTGATTTCGGTTGAATTTAACCATCTACCGACTGGATTAACTGAATTAGAATTATATAGTATTGACGGAAGAATGGTGATAAAAAAGAAGCTCCTCCGCTTAAAGAATGACATTGATGTTTTCCAACTTCAACGTGGAATTTATATTGCTGAAATTAAAAATGGGAACTTAAAGTTTTATAAGAAACTGATCAAAAATTAAAACCAAGCACAGGAAAAAAGAGAAAAAGATAGCCCTTCGTTCAACCCGGATAAACCGCTAAGTTAATTTCAACACGTCCAACACTTCCGAGATTTGAATATCATCGTCGAATCCGATCTCAAAATGGCACTGCTTGTACCAATGATTCCGTTTCTCCAGCGTTTCATCGATGAATTTGATCAGTTCCTCTTCGCTTTTCCCCTTGATTAGTGGACGTTCGGTTTTCGATTGCATCAACCGTTCGGCCAAAATGCGGGGGGTACCATTCAGGTAAAGCGAAATCCCGGTCCGATTGATCAACTCCATGTTGTCGAAAAAGCAGGGCGCTCCCCCACCCGTCGAAATAACCACATCTTCAAATTCTGAAACTTCGAGTAAAGCCCGTTGCTCTACCTTCCGAAAGCCTTCTTCACCTGATTCCTCAAAAATCTCAGGAATTGTCTTGAAATTCCGCTCTTCGATATAACCGTCAAGGTCGATAAACTGAAGCTTTAACTTTTCGGCAAGTTCTCTCCCGACAGTCGATTTGCCGCTACCCATGTAGCCAATTAAATAAATGCGCATAAAAATTGATCAAAGATGCTGGATGCTCGATACTGGATTCTGGTCCGATAATAATCGAAGATTCGGTCTCGAGAATGACAGCGATTTGTTTCTGATTCCTTATTTATTATTGATTATTCCTTTTCCCCTAAAACTTAATTCCACCTGAAGTGCGGTTGAATCCAACATCCAGTATCCAGTAACCAGTAACCAGCATCGAGTGTCGGAACTAGAACAACGACATTTGGTTCGGGTTTTCATCTTCCTTGTCACCCCGGTCGATTTCAAAAGGAATATCATCGAAAAAGGGCGACTTCTTCTCTTCCTCCTCACCCTCCAATACCGGTTGGTGATCATCTTCGTCTTTAACAACAGGCTCTATTTCAACAATATTTTCGACCTGATAAGTACTCAAGCGCTTCCCTTTTGCCTTGAACGACTTAACCCCTATGAATTCGGCAACTTCAACAATTTCGTTTTCCCGTTCGCTATTCTTCCCTCCAAATTCAATTTCAAACCGTGGATAATGAACCCAGGTAATACTAATCAGCTTATTGGCTGCATTTTCTCCAATAAAATTCTGAGGTTTATTTGTTGGGGTATCGGCTTCAATCTGGAAACGCTTCACATAATAATATCCCTGTTCTTCGTCCCAATAGATCACCGACAACGTCTTATCCGGATCGAACTTCTCGATCGCCAGCAAATCGTCGTTAAAGTGGTTCGACAGGTCAAAATTATAGATTTCAAAATCACCATTTTTTGTAATAATGAGCAAACGGTCTTCGCCCATAAACTCGCCCAGGTATTCTCCGCGTTTATCGGCATTGAGCCGCTTCACATCGGGATCGAACCAAATTTTTCGTCCACCCAGGGTAGAAATACCTTTTTCTTTTAAGGCAATTTTATGAACATCATTCCGGGTCATCACATTTCCCATCGACTGCCGGCCTTTAATGGCCAGCTCTCCCAAATCAACCTCAAAGACCAGTTTCTTCAGACGGGGCTTTGGTTTCAGGGTTACCTTCAACACTTCAGCCTCACCATTGGGATTGGCACTGAAATAAAGGATCTTCGAGCCGGCAGTTCCCTGTGTTATGTCGTATTCCTTATCGCGGGTAACACCAGTAACCGCAAAACGTTTCATATAGGTAGCACCCGCCTTACCGTCGCGGTAAACCACATTGTAGATGGTCCGGTTATCGTTCTTTTTGAAAACCGAAATGTGCTGAATATTCTTTCCAATAAAAGCTTTGTCGGAGACTTTGGTTACAAAATAAGTTCCTTCTTTCCGGAAGACAATAATATCGTCAATTTCGGAACAGTCGCAAATGTACTCGGCTTTCTTAAGGCTTGTACCCATAAACCCTTCTTCGTAATCGACATAGAGCTTTTCATTGGCAACGATGACCTTACTGGCTTCAATATTTTCAAAACTCCGAATCTCGGTCTTCCGCTCGCGCTTTGCACCATATTTGCTCTTTATCCTGCGAAAATAGTCAATGGTGTAATTGACAATATTGGCAATATCCTTTAAAATTCCGCCAATTTCATTCTCAATGTTCAGAAGGTTTTCATCGGCCTTGTCTTTATTGAATTTCAGGATACGGCCCATCTTGATCTCCATCAGCTTCAAAATATCCTCACGGGTTACTTCCCGTTTGAGTTTGGGTTTCCATGGAGTAAGCCTGAAATCGATATGATTCACTGCTTCGTCCATATTTTTACTTTCCTCAAACTCTTTATCCTTGTAAATCCGTTCCTCAATAAAAATCTTTTCGAGCGAAGCATAATGCCACATCTCTTCCAGTTCGCTTTTGCGTATTTCGAGCTCAAGCTTTAATAGTTGGACCGTCTGATCGGTGCTCTTTCTCAGCACTTCGCTTACACCAACAAACCTGGGTTTATCGTCTTCAACTACAACCGTATTGGGTGAGATTGGAATTTCGCAATCGGTAAAAGCATAAAGTGCATCGATGGTTTTGTCACTTGAAACGCCCGGAGCCAGTTGAATGTTGATTTCAACATTTGCGGCGGTATTGTCATCGATTTTTTTGATTTTAATTTTCCCTTTTTCGGTTGCCTTAATAATCGATTCGATAACCGTAGAGGTTGTCTTTCCAAACGGCACTTCGGTTATTGACAGCGTTTTACTATCTACTTTTTCGATTTTGGCACGAACCCTCACATTGCCACCGCGGGCTCCATCGTTGTATTTCGACACATCGATATAACCACCGGTAGGAAAATCGGGATACAATTCGAAAGGTTCGCCCCGAAGATAGGCAATGGAAGCATCGATCAACTCGTTGAAATTGTGGGGCAATGTCTTTGAAGACAAACCAACAGCAATACCTTCCACACCCTGCGCCAATAACAACGGAAATTTGACCGGCAGACTTACCGGCTCCTTTTTCCTTCCGTCGTACGAAAGCTGCCACTCGGTCGTTTTGGGATTGAAAACCACGTCGAGGGCAAATTTTGACAAGCGGGCCTCAATGTAACGGGGAGCTGCGGCTCCATCGCCAGTTAAAATGTTACCCCAGTTACCCTGACAATCAATGAGCAAATCTTTTTGACCAAGCTGCACCAGCGCATCGCCAATGGATGCATCACCGTGCGGGTGGTACTGCATGGTTTGTCCAATGATGTTGGCCACCTTGTTGAAACGGCCATCATCCATCTCTTTCATCGCATGCATTATACGCCGCTGAACAGGTTTAAACCCGTCCTCAATGGCCGGCACAGCACGCTCCAGGATTACATACGATGCATAATCGAGAAACCACGACTGGTACATTCCTGTCAAGGTTTTCAACTCATGTGTCTCTGGTTGCTGTTCTTCACCTTTGTGAGCTTCCTCTGGTGATGGTGTATTTATTTCTTCCGTCATATTTTGATGTATTGAATGACCGAATAAACTGAAATACTGAAAATAAGTACGAACATACCATTAAGAAAAAACTATTGGGAATTCTTCCTAATTTTTGCCATAATTTTCAATATTTCCATACTTTCGGCATGCAACTTATTTGTTTCAGATTTATTACTAATATTCGACCCAATCAAAAGATCAAGCCACATCTCTGTTTCATCTGCCTCTTCCACTGAAATACTTACTTAACTATTTCAGTAATTCAATCTTTCAGTAATTCAGTAATTTAACTTAAAGTTCTTCTTCTACCTCTACCCGCAAGTTTTCAATAATGAAATCCTGCCGCTCGGGTGTATTTTTGCCCATGTAATATTCCAGAATTTGTTTGATGGAATCCCCTTTGTGAATAGCCACAGGATCGAGGCGAATATCTTCACCGATAAACCCTTTGAATTCGTCGGGCGAAATTTCCCCGAGACCTTTGAACCGGGTGATCTCAGCACTGCTTCCCAACTTTTTGATGGCATCGAGACGTTCATCATCGGTATAACAATACAGCGTCGTCTTCTTGTTCCGCACTCTGAAGAGCGGCGTTTGCATGATATAAACATGCCCTTTGCGCACCAGATCGGGAAAAAACTGAAGGAAAAACGTAAGCAACAATAGGCGGATATGCATTCCGTCGACATCGGCATCGGTCGCAACAATGACTTTATTGTAACGGAGATCGTCGAGACCCTCTTCAATATCGAGCGCTGCCTGTAACAAATTGAACTCTTCGTTTTCGTATACAACCTTTTTCGTCAGGCCGAAACTGTTCAATGGTTTTCCCCTCAAGCTAAAAACGGCCTGGGTATTGACATCGCGGCTTTTGGTGATTGAACCACTTGCCGAATCGCCCTCGGTGATAAACAGGCTGCTTTCATCCTTTCGTTCATCGTTCGTATTGTAATGAACCCGGCAGTCGCGCAACTTCCGGTTATGGAGATTCGATTTTTTTGCCCGCTGTTTGGCCAATTGCTTAATCCCCGAAATTGCTTTCCTTTCACGTTCCGACTCCTGGATCCGTTTCAACAATTGGTCGGCAGTTTCGGGGTTCTTGTGCAGGTAATTATCGAGTTCCTTCTGAACGAAATTGGCAACAAAGTTTCGAACCGACGGGCCATCGGGGCCAATATCCTTCGATCCCAGTTTGGTTTTGGTTTGCGATTCGAAAACCGGCTCTTCCACCTTAATGCTGACGGCCGCAATCACCGATGCCCGAATGTCGGAAGCATCAAACTCTTTCTTGTAAAAATCGCGAAGGGTCTTTACAATGGCCTCCCGAAATGCCATAAGGTGTGTACCGCCCTGCGAAGTATGCTGGCCATTTACAAACGAATAATAATCTTCGCCATATTGGTTTCCGTGGGTCATTGCCACTTCAATATCTTCCCCTCTCAGGTGAATGACCGGATAAATCGGTTCCGTGTCCATGTTTTCGTTGAGAAGATCGAGCAACCCGTTTTTTGAATGGTATTTTTCACCGTTGAATTCAATAACCAACCCCGAATTCAGGAAAGAGTAGTTCTTCATCATCGCCGACACATAGTCTTTGATGTAATGGTAATTCCGGAAGATGGTTTCGTCGGGTTTGAAAACAACCGAAGTTCCATTGGCCTCGGCCGATGGCTTTACTTTCTCTTCCCTGACAAGTAGCCCCTTGCTGAATTCAATCTCCTTCACCTCGCCCTCGCGGAACGATTTGATAACAAAATTCGAAGAAAGCGCATTCACCGCCTTGATACCAACACCATTCAGACCAACCGATTTCTTAAAAACTTTTGAATCGTATTTGGCACCAGTATTCATTTTTGAAGCAGCATCGGCCAGTTTGCCCAACGGAATCCCCCGCCCGTAATCCCGGATAAAAACTTGCGCATCCGAAACGTTTACTTCAATTTTTCGGCCATTCCCCATCATAAATTCGTCGATGGAATTGTCGATCACCTCTTTCAGTAACACATAAATGCCATCGTCGGCCTGAGAACCATCTCCGAGCTTTCCGATATACATTCCGGGTCTGCGGCGAATATGCTCTTGCCAATCGAGCGTTTTAATGGAATCTTCGTCGTAGTTTGTTAGTTCCTGCATCTTTTTTTTCAAATTTCCACAAATATACCAAAAAGGGATTTTTGTTCCGAAACCTTTTATCAACAGGCTTCATTCTTGTTTAACTGCAACTTAACACATTTAAAAACGTTTCAGCCCGGTAAAAGAAAAATATTCCCATCACCGGAAAAAAAAGGAAAATTTGTACTAAAAATAATAAGATCAGACACCTCCCACATAAATGGAATCGATCGTGATGAGGATGAAAAATTGCTCACTTTCGTGTTATAAACCCCCTCAAAAATTAAATGAAAATCCATTCAGAATTGATAAGTTTGTAGAAAATAGTTTCGGGGTTTTTCCATGAATAGACATATATCCGTTATAACAATCCTTATTTTATTGCTGGTTGCTGTTTCGAACGCTTTTGGCGAATATACATTTGAACGGTTGGATGTTCCGGTTTCCCATTCAAATGTGATTACCATCAATCAGGATCAACAAGGTTTTATGTGGTTTGGCACCCGTAATGGGCTGAACCGATACGACGGAGTGAATATTGTTGCATTCCATCATCAAAATTTCGACTCGACCTCACTGATCAACAATCTGGTAAACTCCATTAATATTGGCAACGATAACAACCTCTGGATTGGCACCTACGATGGATTGTCGCTTTTCGACCCCCAACAATTCAAATTTGGAGATGTCAACCACTTCTACCCGATTGATTCCAAACCGGTTTTCGGGGATGTGCTTTCGATTGTCAACGGAAAATCCGGTGAAGTTTGGGTCGGGACCCTTTCAAATGGACTCTATCTGTTCGACACCCGGCAGGGGAAAGCCACTTCGTTCCGGAACGACAAAAATAATGGTGGTCTTTGCAGCGATTTAATCAATGTGGTCAAATATGACTCCAAAGGCAGGCTATGGGCTGGCACCCGCAATGGATTAAGCCTTATTGAAAAAAACGGGGCTCACGTTTCAAACTACTTTTCCAACCCAAACGACAATCAATCGATCACAAGTAACTATATTACAGCTATCGCCGAAGACCACAACGGAACCATCTGGGTTGCAACCACCAATATGGGTTTACAAAAGGTGCGCGAAGAAAATGGACTTATCCGATTTGAAAGAGTCAATTTTTATGAAGATTTTTATTCTTACAATCCAGGTTTTTCGATACTCTCTTTACTTTGTGACCGAAACGGCAACCTATGGATTGGCACCGAGAATGGAGGTTTATATATCCTAAACACCTCAACCCAAAAGGTCTCTCATTACATGAACGACCCTTTTGACTCAAAATCAATCGCAGGAAATTCAATCTACACGATTTTCCAATCAAAAGACGGGATCGTTTGGATTGGCACATACAATCAGGGCGTGTGCTTCTACGACCCTAATAAAATTGAGTTTGAACACTATTTCCAGAACCCAACCCAATCGAATTTCCTGAATTGCAACATCATTAAGTGCATCAGCTACAAAGATCACCAATTAATCATCGGCACCGATGGAGGAGGATTAACCCTTGCCGACATCAATACCAAAAAAGCGGCCCACTACACCAAGAACCCAGCAGCGAACAGCATCAGTTCCAACACCATTATGTGCTTACTGCCCGACCGGTCACAAATTTGGCTGGGAACCTGGGATGCCGGATTAAATCTTTTCGACACCGGGAGAGGAACTTTCAAGCATTACAACCGATTTTTCAGTGCTCACGAAGAGTTTGAAGTTGAACACGTAACTGCCTTTTGCAAAGACCGGAAAGGTACGATCTGGATCGGAACTTTTGGATTCGGACTCAATTACTATTCTCCATCCGAAGATAAAATAATCCATTTCAGCGGTCGCGATGCCGGCAACTCGGTATTTGACACCGAAAACATCCATTGCATCATAGAGGCTTCTTCGGGCGATTTGCTAATGGGAACAATGGATGGACTTTATCGGATTAAAACTCCTTACTCCTCGCCATCGATTACCCGTTACCGATACAACCCCAACGACTCACTATCACTAGGCAACAACCTTGTTGTAAGCCTGTTCGAAGACATCAACAAAAAAATATGGGTTGGCACTATTGGTGGTGGTTTAAACCTTTTTGACATGAAAACCGAGACATTCCTCCAGTTTTCTGAAAAAGACGGACTACCCGAAAACTCCATACGGGGGCTGATCGAAGACCACGAACATAACATCTGGATCAGCACCAATCTGGGTATCGCCTGTATGAATCCCAACACATACAAAATAAAGACCTTCCGAAGTAAAACCGTTAGGGACATGGGAGAATTTTTGTTTAGCTCAACGACCATCGACCCTTCGGGAAACCTCTATTTTGGGGGAAGTAATGGGTTTATCTGCTTCAATCCCCGCAGGATCAAAGAAAATCAGAATATTCCATCCGTTTATTTCTCCGATTTCCGGTTGTTCAACCAGTCGGTTCAGGTAGGGAAGAAAAACTCACCATTAAAAAAACACATCTCTTCCACCGAAAGCATTGTCCTCAAACACAAACAATCGGTCATATCGATCGATTTTGTGGCCCTGAATTATACCGAGCCCGGGCAGAACCAATACGCCTATTACCTCGAAGGGTTTGAACCTGACTGGAATTATTCGGGGCATAACAATACGGCAACCTATACCAACCTTTTCCCGGGGAAATATGTATTCAAGGTAAAAGCATCGAACAACGACGGAATCTGGAACCAGCAACCCACCACCCTGACCATCCGTGTTAAAGCCCCCCTTTGGGCAACCTGGTGGGCATTAACCGGATATATCATATTACTTTCGGCCTTATTCTATATGGTCATGAAGTTTTATAAGAAAAGAGCCATCGAGAAAGAACAACTTCGCAACGAACGAATTCAAAACCAAAACCTTCAGGAGTTAAAAGACCGAAAACTACAGTTTTTCACGAATATTTCGCACGAAATCAGAACCCCCCTCTCGCTGATCATTAACCCATTGGAAGAAGTAATTCAGTTTCCCGAACTGAGCGAAGGTGCCCGCAGGAAAGTGCGTTATGCCAGCGATAATTCTAAATTCCTGTTGAAACTGGTAAACCAGTTGCTCGATTTCCGAAAACTCGACAACAGCAAAATGGACCTGAACCTTTCGAAAGTGAAGTTCAACCAGTTGATATCACAGATTATTGAACTACATCGCTTAAGAGCCGAAGAAAAGAACATTGAACTGGTATTTGAACCACTCGATACGGAAGATCTTTTTTACGTCGACATCGATAAAATTGAAAAAATCACCCACAACCTCTTGTCGAATGCCGTAAAGTTCTCGCCCAATAATTCACTCATTTTCATCCGTATCATTGAGAACAAAACCGCAGGCAATCTGTCGGTCGAAGTAATCGATCATGGCCCCGGTTTGGATGAAGGCCAAATCCCCATGATTTTTGAGCGTTTCTACCAGGGGAAAGCTGCAATCAATCAGGGAGGAACAGGTATCGGGCTGGCCCTTTGCAAAGAACTCTCCGAAATTCATCAGGGAAAACTCGAGGTGGAAAGTAAAAAAGGCGAAGGAAGTTGTTTCCGGTTAGTCATCCCGTCGAGAGTGGAAGCTTATAATGGACTGGAGAAAGTGTATATTGAAGATACCAGGCCAATGCCGCTGGCGCCAATGCCGTTCACACCGGTACAAGCACCGGCACCCGACGACGATTTCCAACGGAAGAACATCAAATATTCCATCATGATTGTAGAAGATGAGCCACAGATTTGCTCCTACCTGGTCGAAGAGTTCTCCAAATACTATAAAACATACTCAGCAGGCAACGGAAAAGAAGCGCTCCGCATCATTACCAAAAACCTACCTGACATGATCATTTCGGACATCGTAATGCCCGAAATGGATGGGTTGGAACTTTGCCGCAAAGTGAAAGGGAATATCGAAACATCACATATCCCGGTAATCCTCCTCACCGCCAAAGTTGAAATAGAAAACCAGATCGATGGGTTGGAAACCGGTGCTGATGCTTACGTACAAAAACCGTTCAACATGAAATATTTAAAAGTGTTGACCAAAAACATCCTTGAAAAAAGGAGTAACATGTTCAAAGCGTTTTCACAAAACAACATCATCATACCCAGCGAGTTGTCGACCAACAAGATGGATGAAGAATTCCTTCAGAAGGTAATCAACTACATCGAAGCCAATATTGAGCACACCGACTTATCGGTCGACATGCTGGCCCAAAACATGAACCTTAGCCGCAGCCAGGTTTACCGGAAAATAAAAGCGCTAACCGACTTTACCGCGAATGAATTTATCCGGCAAATCCGATTAAAAAAATCGTTGAAACTTCTCTCCGAAGGAAATATGAACATCAGTGAAATTGCATACAGCGTAGGGTTCAGCTCCCAATCCTACTTTACCCCCAGCTTCAAAGAATATTATGGGAAATCACCTTCGGAAATAAAAAGTCAGTCAAATTAAACAACCTCGTTCAAAATTGAGACGAATGCTTCAGAAATGAAAGCCTATGCTCTATAAATGAAATTCCTTTTTTTTTAATTATTCTAGTTTTGAATAAATTTAATGTTCGCATCAAAAAAGATGTTTCAACGAGGCTTTTAATAAGCTTAAGAGCTTTCTCAGAAACGAAAGCCGATGAACAAAGAATTTTTGAAGTAATTTTTGTATATTATCCTTCTTTCAGAAAACTTTCATACCAATGAGAAAGAGAAAAGTTGCCATTATTTAAAAATGATTCAAATAATTTTGAAAACTAACAATAATGTTTTAAATCTTAATTTTATGAAAAAAAATCGATTGTTAAATTCTCTTGCTTACAAGGGGGTGCTAATCGTAGCTGTCATAGCTTTTTGCTTCAGCTTGTTTAGTCCCACGGTTAGCTTTGCAAACGACAACGCATTGCAAGGTAAAAAGTTAATTAAAGGGGTTGTCACCGACCAAAAAACATCCAATTCTCTTCCTGGCTTGACCATTATGGTAAAAGGCACCGCTGTTGGTACCGTTACTGATATCGACGGGAACTATTCGATCATGGCATCCGATAAAGATGTACTGGTTTTCAGTTTCGTCGGTTATACCAAAAAAGAAGTATTGGTTGGAAGCCAAACCTCCATTAATGTTGCTTTGAGCGAAGATGTCATGGGCCTCGACGAAGTGGTGGTAACTGGCTACGGTGTACAAAAGAAAAGCGACCTCACAGGTGCTGTTTCTTCCGTATCCGGAGAAAGCCTCACCAAAATGCCAATGGCCAATATTGAACAAGCCATGCAGGGACAAGCTGCCGGTGTTAATATTACCTCAAAATCTGGTCGCCCGGGTGAAGGTGTCGACATCAAAATCCGTGGTATCAGTTCAATCAACGGAACACAACCGTTGGTAATTGTTGACGGTGTTTCCGGCGATTTAAATACTCTTAACCCTAACGATATTGCTTCTATCGAAGTTTTGAAAGATGCTTCTTCTGCCGCTATTTACGGTTCAACCGGTGGTAATGGCGTTATTTTGGTTACAACCAAAAAAGGAAATGCAGGTAAAATGAAAACAAGTTTCAATGCTTACAGCGGAATTGAATCGGTTGCCAAGAAAATTGAAATGATGAACTCTCAGGAATGGATGGGCGTAAACGAAGAAATCGATGCAAAAGGTAAAGTAGCCTTAAATTCACGCCCCGACACATTGAAAACCTACGATTGGCAAAGCATGGTTTTCAATCCTGCAATCAGCCAAAATTACGACATTTCAACTTCGGGAGGGAATGACGTATCAAACATTCTGATCAGTGCCAGTTACAGCCAACAGGAAGGTATTGTTAAAAACACCGACTATCAGCGTTTTACTTTCCGAATCAATTCAGAACATAAAATCACCAAACACATTACGTTCGATGAAAAAATATCGTTCGTAAACACGGTTAACAAAGGCATGCCGGAATGGATGTGGCACAACTACTACTCAAACCCGATGTACAACACATTGAGGATGGACCCAAGTGTACCCGATTATGATCCAAGCAGTAACACAACGAAGAATTGGGGCGTTTCCAACTGGAGCCTTGAAAATCCACTGGTCGATCTCGATATGCAAAACCGCATTGCAAAACAGAACAACTTTGAAGGTAATTTTGGCGTGAAAATCAACATTCTTAAAGGATTGGATTTCACCAGCCGCTTCAACGGAAAACTTAATTTCGGAGACACAAAAGAGTATCAGGCAAAGTATTTCTATACAGCAACCATCAACAATACAGCTGACTTATTGATTGGAAGCATGAGAAGGGATCTTTCCTATAACTTCCAGAACATCCTCAATTACCAAACCACCATTGCCAATGATCACAACATCTCGGCCATGGTTGGTATGGAAGCCAACAAATGGTGGTATTATGATATCAGCGGAACACGTGCAAGCATTCCAAGTACAGACCCCTGGATGTTGTATTTTAATACATCAACCGATGGAACATCCGATATTCAAAATGTTCAGGGTACCGGTAATAATTCAGCAGGATTAGCTTATTTTGGCCGATTAAACTATGATTACAAAGGCAAATACCTTTTGACCGTAAATATCCGTCGTGACGGATCGAGCAGTTTTGGACCCAATTATCGTTGGGGTAACTTCCCATCATTTTCATTGGGATGGAAATTCTCGGAAGAAAGTTTCATGAAAAACATTGAAGCCATCAGCTTCGGTAAACTTCGTTTCGGTTACGGACAGACCGGTGCCAACGCCAAGTCTGGGTTCCCATACTTAGCTCAGGTAGAATCAAGGAGCAATTTCCAATATTCTTTCGACAATTCAACCAGTGAAATTGGTACAGGCCCTTATCAGATTCCAAACCCTGATATCCACTGGGAATCTATTAACATGTCAAACTTAGGCGTCGATATTTCCTTCTTTAACAACCGGCTCTCATTCACCGGAGATTTATTCAGGAAAGTAAATGATGGTATGTTGATGCTCACAGAAGTTTCACGTACAGCAGGAACTTACAATGGTAGCAATCCTGAAACAAACGTTGGTAGCATCAAGAATTCAGGTTTTGAAATTACGATTACTGCCCGCAAGAAAGAGGGTGACCTGAAAGGATCGATCGATCTGAACTTAACCGGAGTAAAAAATGAAGTATTATCGTTATCGACCGACTCCATGCTTGTTGGCCGCGTACACGTATTACAACCAACCAACATTACTTGTGTAGGACAACCAATTGCACAGTTCTATGGCTATCTTTGGGACAGGAGCCAGGGCAATGGTCTGTTCAGGGAGACTGACCCTCAGGAAAAAATTGGAGCCCGCACCTACATTACCAACCAACCGTACATTGAGTCCAATGGTAAGAAAACCTTTGCCCAACCCAATGCAAAACCGGGTGATGTTCGTTATAAAGACGTTACTGGTGATGGAAAAATCAGCACCGATGACCGCGTGAACTTAGGAAGTCCACTTCCAAAATTGATCTATGGTTTTTCTATCAACTTAGAATACAAAGGGTTTGACTTGTCTGCATTCTTCAACGGTACACTGGGCAATAAAATCTTAAACGGCACAAGACAATACACCTATTATTTGCAAGGCAACGGCAACCACTGTAAAGATTTTGCCAACCGGTATGTAGAAAGTGATCTCGTAAAGAAAGACGCCAATGGCAACGACATGGTTGTTCTGCACCAGAATCTCGACACCGATATTCCAAGGAATGCTTCTGATAACTATTCCATGTTATCGGAATTCTTTATTGAAGATGGTTCTTACCTGATGTTGAAAAACCTGGTACTGGGGTATTCTGTTCCACAGAACATCATTTCAAAGATCAAACTTGAAAAAGTTCGCGTTTATGTGGGTGCCAAGAATCTTTTCACCCTTACCAAATACACCGGATTTAGCCCGGAGGTTGCAGGTATCCAGCCACAAAGTGGTTCTACCAGTGTACTCGAATCGGGTGTTGACCTGGGTGTTTACCCAACTACGAAAATGTTCTACGTGGGTTTAAATATCGGTTTCTAACAGTAGCTCATTGTATAAACTTGAAAAATAATTCAATATGAAAAATAAAATATTAATTTACATGTCACTGCTGTTTTGGGGTTTAATCGCAAACAGTTGTAGCAGTGATTATCTTGATCTGAATCCGGTCGCTGCAAGCGACGAATCCGCTTTCTATAAAACCATGCAGGATGCCAAACAGGCTGTAACAGCTGCATACTCTCAATTCAACAACATCGCCGTATGGGATCGTGATATTCTCACCTATTTTGGCGACGTAACATCTGACGACGGTGAAGCCGGAGGCGATTATGTCAATGAAGTTCCTGACGCAGAGAAATTAGACTATTTCGGAGTTGAACCATCCATAACCTATTTGGATGATGTATACGGGACTCTTTACCGGGGGATAAACTTTGCCAATATCTGTATTGCAAAGCTTCCAAATATTACCAAAGAAACGGATCCGGATAATTTTGACCAAGATTTATTGAACAAACGAATTGGTGAAGCCAAATTTATCCGTGCCATCAATTTCTTTTACCTGTCCGAAATTTTTGGTGAAGTACCTCTGGTTGATCATGTATTGGGTTCATCGGAATACAGCATGGGCCGTTCAAACCTGCGCGACATCTACGATCTGATTGAAAAAGACCTGAAAGATGCCATAGAACTATTGCCCGAAAGAGGTGCCAGCAATTGGGAAATTGGACGTGCAACCAAAGGTGCCGCTCAGGCATTACTGGCCCGTACCTATCTTTTTGAATCTTCGTATGCCAAATATTATGGCGGTTCCGATCCTCGTTACACGAAACTGAATGAACGTTGGAGCGATGTGTTGGAATATGCTGAAAAAGTAATCAATTCAGGTAAATATGAATTAGTTGGTATCAATGGCGAAAAATACAACACCTGGCGTGGTCCCAATACCGATGGTTATCGTTACATCTTCACGGTAGAAGGAGACAACTGTCCCGAGAACGTATTTGAAATCAATTCGCTTGAAGATGGTGAAGCTTATAACGATTCACGTGGTTCATCGTTTACCCGCTGGACTTGTGCCCGCTACTACATCAATGAAAAAGGGGTAAAAACCTCAACGACCGAATGGGGCCTTGGATTACCTCATCCCGATTTGATCACCGCATTTGGTTTGGAAGATCCCCGTTTGAGGACAACCATGACTTGGGAAGGTGGCGATAGCATTGGATACCAAATTGTAAGCGGGGCAACATTCCCCATCTCTTTCGAAAACAGTGTAACCAAAACCTATCAACGGAAATGGGAATGTTCAGCAGAACAATTCGAGAAAGTTTCAAAAACATGGAACTCTGCTCCTTGCAACATTAAGTTGATCCGCTTCTCCGATGTGTACCTCATGGCTGCAGAAGCTGCATTAGCCCTTAACAAAACCGATGTAGCCCTTGGTTATATCAACAAAGTAAGAGAGCGTGCCCGCATGTGCGGAAACACCGGTAAACCAGCAGCCCTGACCAGCATCACACTGGCCGACATTGTACATGAACGCCGGTTAGAATTTGCCTGCGAAGGACATCGTTTTTATGACATCGTTCGCTGGAATATGGCTTACGACCTGTTAAACAAACCATCGTACAGCAACTTCCAGAACCGAGTATTCGAAAGAGGCAAAAACGAATACCAACCACTGCCCCAGCGTGAAATTGACTTAAGCCAGGGCAATTTACAACAGTACACAGCTTACTAATTAATATACAATTAGATATTTAAAAAAGCATCACATTCGTGATGCTTTTTTTTGCTTAACTCTGAAACAGAATGATTCTGAATCTATCCGGAAAGCTAGGAAGGATAAAATTTTGATGATCGAACTAAAAATAATAAGGTTTGATATATTGAGGCGCGCTTTGGACAACCAAGGTTATGAAACAAAATAGTGTCGATATTCCAAATGGTTTTTTCAATAATACCTAATCGATAATCCCCATCTTTCGCATCAGGAAAGTGGCATTCATCATTTGGGTAACACCGGCACGGAGTGTATAATCGAAGTGCATTTCGTCGTTTTCAATGGCGATCTCAAAGCAGCTATTCTGGATAAGATCCGGGAATTCGCTCTCCATTTCAGTCAGTTTCAAATCGTGTGTGGCAATAATAGCCGGTGTTTTCTGCGCAATTAATTTCCGCAGCAATTTTTGAGAACCCGCCAGCTTATCCACCGAATTGGTCCCTTTCAGAATTTCGTCAAGAATAATGAGCGTGGGAGTTCCCTTCTGCAAAGCCTCCAGAATCGACTTCAGGCGCTTAAGCTCGGCAAAAAAATAGGATTCATCATCAAAAAGTGAATCGGTTGTCCGCATATTGGAAAACACCTCAACCGGAGTAAAGGTCATCTGTCGGGCACAAACAGGAGCTCCATTCATAGCCAAAATCATATTTACACCGACTGTTCGTAAAAAAGTGCTTTTACCAGCCATGTTGGCACCGGTTACAATCACCAGTTGCCGGGGATCTTTCATCAGGAAATCATTGGTAACCCTCTTTTCGGGACGAATCAACGGGTGCCCCAACGCTTCAGCATCTATCGAAAAAGGCCGATCAGAAAAACCTGGATAGCCATATTGGGGATGGTTAAATGCAAAATTGGAAAAAGAACTGACCGCATCAAAAAAGGAGATATACGAATCCCATCGTTGAAAATTGGTCCGGTTCCTTTCGTTCCACCGGATCAATCGATACGAGCAGAGAACATCCCACAGGCAGGTAAGGTTCAGAAACAAACCAACCAGAATGTTGTTCCGGTTATCAAAAGCAGAAATGATGCTTTTCAGCTTTGAAACTTCCTGGGAAGGAAGCCCATTGTTTCTCAATTCAGCTACAATAGAGGTACCCTCTGACGATTGCCAATTGCGCTTTTCTATTTTTTCCAAAAGGGAAGCCGACTGGGACAACCGGTTGGCACGCTTACCAAATTGAGCGTAAATGAGCTGAATGTTTTTCTTTTCAACCGACCAAACAATGGACTGAACAATCCCGGAAAAGATAAAAGGAGCCGCACTTCCATAAAAAATCCAATAGAGGATTGTCAGAAGGGAAATGACTGGCAGAATGACCAATACGACAGGAACAACCTTCTCCAGCCGAAGCTGATATTTTTCCCTGCCCCACTTCTCAAACACTGCCGTTTCGCTAGCATCGTCCACATACAGCATTCCGGTTGCAGCAAAATGTTGCCTCCATTCGTAATCAGAAGCCAGTTCCGCAATCAGCTCCTGCCGCTGTGTAATTTTCGACCGATCGGTAAAAGGGTTTTCAAACAGATTCGCCAGCCGCTTTTTCCCATTCAGCGTAACCGTTCGGTTTATAAACTGGAATAACGACCCCTTTCCGAAAAGATCGAGATCGTAAGAGTTGATATGATCGGGGTTAATGAATTCGGAACCATCAGCAAACATTGAAAACTGATGCAACAAACCATCCAGCTCATTTTGATTGATGCAGATGAGATTTTCCAAAAACCGTTTCTTCTCAATTACCACACTATTTCTTTTTACCAGAATAAGAAAACCAATCAGGAAAAGAAGCGGGACAACAATCCCCAACAAATGATTGACCGGATAAAGCTTAAATGGAGAAATCGCCAGGATTAAAAAAGCAATCAATCTTCCGGAATTAATCAGGAAGATTTCTTTACGCAGCGTTGCTAAGTCTTTTTTAAACGATTCAATCCGAGAAGAATAGAGTTGAAATAGATCAGGCATCATGAATTTTACTGAATATAATAACGTACAATCAGTCTCGAAACAAGCAAAAGTGTTACAACAATAAACAACATGGCCATTAAAGCCGGCTTCACTTCGTTGTCTTTCCAATGCCCGGAATAGAATATTTTTTTGCCCTGAAACCTAAAATCGAACCACATCAGCAATTTGTACATCCCCCACCCGACCAGGATCCCCAGCAGAGAGCCGCAAAAAACATCCAGCGGATAATGCACACCCACATAGACACGGGAATAGATGGTGACCAGCGACCAGCCAACCAGAAGGGCTACTAAACGGCGGTTCTTTGCCAGCGATCCCAACAGAACCGTAAAGGCAAATACATTGGCAGCATGCGACGATACAAAACCATACATTCCACCTTCACCAACAGGCAAATTCACTTTACCCAGCAGCAGCGGTTCGTGCGAAGGACGTAACCGTTCGACCAATACCTTGATCAAAACCGATAGCTGATCGCTTAACACGAGAGACGCAATCAGAAACAGAACGACCCAAAAACCGTGTTGATTGTATTTCTTGATAATCAGGTACAAGATCAGAAGGTAAAAGGGAATCCAGGTTACCATATTGGTAAACAACGTAAAAAATGCATCAAAATATTTTGAGTGACATCCGTTTACTGACAGAAAAAATTGGGTGTCAATATTGTTTAACCAACCAGGGAAAGCCATCATCCTAACTATTTAACATTTGCCAGATACGATCCTTCAACTTTGTGATATTGTATCCAGTGATCGAAGATATAAAAATGTGCGGAACATGCTTAAACTCCTGACTAATTTCATTCATCAGCTCGTCGTCGAGCAAATCGGATTTTGAGATGGCCAGCAACCGTTGTTTATCAATCAGCTCGGGATTATACATTTCCAATTCGTTCAACAAAACGTTGTATTCCTTCAAATGATCTTTGCTGTCGGCTGAAACCATAAAGAGTAAAATGGAATTGCGCTCGATGTGCCTCAAAAACCGCAACCCAAGGCCACGGCCTTCGTGTGCCCCTTCGATAATCCCGGGGATGTCGGCCATCACAAACGACTGGTTGTCGCGATAAGAGACAATTCCCAAATTAGGAACCAGCGTAGTGAAGGGATAATCGGCAATTTTGGGTTTTGCAGCCGAAACCACTGAAAGCAGCGTTGACTTTCCCGCACTGGGAAAACCGACCAAACCAACATCGGCCAATATTTTCAGCTCCAGAATTCTCATTCCCTCTTCCAATGGCTCGCCGGGCTGAGCAAAGCGGGGCGCCTGGTGGGTTGCCGACTTGAAGTGGGTATTTCCCTGCCCGCCACGGCCACCTTGCATCAGGATTTTTTCTTCGCCATCCTGCGTAATTTCCATGATGAACTCTTCTGTTTCGGCATCTTTCACCACGGTTCCAAGCGGTACTTCCACAATGATATCTTCGCCATCGGCACCAAAGCTGCACTGACGTCCACCCGACTCTCCATGTCCGGCAAAAATGTGCTTCCGGTATTTCAAATGAAGCAAGGTCCACATCTGAGCGTTGCCCCGAAGGATAATATGCCCTCCGCGTCCGCCATCGCCCCCATCGGGACCACCTTTGGGTTCAAACTTTTCGCGGCGGAAATGAGTCGAACCGGGACCTCCATTGCCCGATCTGAAAAAGATTTTTACGTAATCAACAAAATTGGTCTCAGCCATATACTCTCTTATAATTTGGCCAAAGGTACTAAAAACAGCAATAAAAAACCCTGCCTTCTCAGACAGGGTGTATGAACTTTACAATCAATAATCTTATTTTGTCTTCTTTGTGTCGGCACAAGATTTCTGCCCTGCACATTGTTTCGCATCACTCTTTTTGCAACACTCCGACTTTTTCTCCTTATCACAGCAAGCCTTTTGTTTATCGCAGCATGGTTTGGTTGCACCGGTTGTCGACTGATCCTGTTTTGCTGTTTCAGTCGTTGTTTTTGTTACCTCCTTTTTCTCTTTATTATCAACAGTTACCACCTGATTTTGGGTTTGTGTTGCATACGAAACTGCCGGGGCAAAAAGGGCTATTGTAAACAGAACGACAATTGCCAAAATGATTTGTCTTTTCATAACTTTTTAATTTTTATTGGTTATTAACGAGAACAAAGATAAGGCTCGCCATCTTCTCCGAATGTTATAGCGCTGTTATTCCGTGTTAATACGTTGTTAAATAAGCTGATTCCGCTATTTTTTTATTTATTTTTGCACCAATGAAAAAAGATAACCGACAACGATATTTGGCAATACTCACTTTTATTGCGTTAATCGTGTTGCTTGCTGTTCAGGTTTACTGGCTTTTCAAAGTTGCCAGGCTCGAGGAGGAGAACTTCAACCAGCAGGTCAATAAAGCATTGATTGAAGCCCGGCTTGAAATTGGCAATACGGTATCCAAATGCAGCGATATGAAAAACTACCTGTGCGGACACCCCTGCCAATACGCTGTAAAACAACAAAAAATTGAAGAACTCGACAACATCATTAAATCAAAGCTGAATCTTTACCACATTGATTTGGAATACACGTTCAACATTACCGATTCGGCATTGAGGAAAAACCCTTCCAAAATTTTCGGATCCAAATGCTATCTTCAAAGTTTGAACGGGATGCTCGAAAAAGACGGGATCCAGATCAGGTTACAATTTCCCGACCGCAACAAGTTTCTGCTGGCCCAACTCAAAGGCGCCTTCTTACTGGCGTTCCTGGCTGTCATTTTTGTAATGGTCTCCTTCATCATCACCTTTACGATGTTTAAAAAAGAACGAATGATGGGACGACAAACATCCGACTTCATCAACAACATGGTTCATGAATTTCAAACGCCACTTTCAAACATTCGTCTGGCAACCAGCCTGATCCGAAAAAAAGAAAAATCCATTCACGATGAAAAGATCTTGGAGTACCTGACCGTAATCCAGAATGAAAACAGCCGGTTGGAGAAACATGTGGATGAGATCCTGAAGGTAACCTGCAATAGCAACAACCACATCAACACCGAAGAAGTTGATGTTCATTCGATTATTGCCTCAACCGTTGCCGAGTTTTCCACCCGGTTGGAAAGTGAAAAGGGGAAAATAGAGTTAAAACTCACTGCATCCAAACACACCATCCAAGCCGCACCCGATCACATCAAACTGATTATTTCCAATTTGATCGACAATGCCATCAAATATTCTGAAGTTGCCCCACACATCGTTATTTCTTCGGAAAGCACAACCAATGAACTGATCATAAAGGTGAAGGACAATGGAATTGGAATTGACAAAAAAGAGATCGGGAACATTTTTGAAAAATATTACCGCGTTTCGACGGGCGATGTCCATAATGTAAAAGGCTTCGGACTGGGCCTTACCTATGTAAAAAAACTGGTTGAACAATATGCTGGGAAAATTGAAGTTTTAAGCTCTAAAAATGCAGGCACCACGTTTATTATCTGTTTACCATTAAGTAATGAAACGAACTAAAATATTGTTGGTCGAAGACGACACCAACCTGGGATTCCTTCTTGTTGATTTTCTGGAATCGAATGGTTTTGAAGTAAAACTCTACCGCGACGGGGAATCTGGTTTGAACGGGTACAAATCGAATCATTTCGATTTCTGCATTTTCGATGTGATGCTTCCCGGTATCGACGGCTTTTCGCTAGCCCAAAGGGTACGGGCTGAAAACAAAACTATTCCGATTATTTTCCTCACCGCACGTTCGATGAAAATTGACAAAATCAAAGGGTTCGATCTGGGTGGCGACGACTACATTACCAAACCTTTCGACGAAGACGAACTGCTCTGCCGCATCAACGCCATCATCAACCGGTACAACATACAGCCCACTGAAAAAAACAGCACCGACCTGTTCAAAATTGGGAAATACCTTTTCGATTATAAAAACCAGTTATTGACGATTGGGGAACAACCAAGAAGGTTGACTAAAAAGGAAAGCGAAGTTTTGCGGCAACTTTGCCTCTCTGCAAACGAAATAGTCACCCGTGATTCGATCCTCTTCTCCATCTGGGGAGACAATGACTATTTTATTGGCAGGAGCCTCGATGTGTTTATCGCCAAACTTCGCAAATACCTCTCCGAAGATTCTTCGGTTCAGATCAGCAATATTCCCAAAGTGGGTTATATTATTGAATGTAAAACAGCCGATTAAAATTGACACACTACTGCTTTCAGTCGGGCAGCAATTTCCGGGATTGAGCCAACACCTTCAACCGGATAATATTTTTTCTGGGCTTCGTAGAAATCGATTAGCGGAGCTGTTTTCTGGTTGTAAACATTGATCCGGTTTTCAATGATCGAAACGTCCTGATCGTCGGCCCGGCCCGAAGTCTTTCCCCTTTCGAGCAAACGATTGATCAATTCCTGCTTTTCAACCACCAAGGCCAGCATTCCCGAAACAGCGGTGTTTTGCTCCTGAAGCAGCACATCCAATTCCCTGGCTTGTTTCACCGTACGAGGAAAGCCATCGAAGATGAAACCATTACAGCCCTTTTCTTCCTGAATTTTTGATTTGATCATCCCGACAACCACTTCATCGGGCACCAACTCACCTCTTCCAATGATTACTTCAGCCTGCAAACCCAACTCGGTTTTTTTGGCAATCTGGCTACGCAACAAATCACCGGTTGAAAGATGCACCAATTTAAACGTTTCAACTAAAAATTCAGCCTGGGTTCCTTTACCTGCTCCCGGAGGACCAAAAAGTACAAGATTTAACATGGAAAACGATTGATTAAATTATTCTACAACTTTATAAATGTCTTTCAAATTTCTTCCTTTATGATTGTAATCGAGTCCAAAACCAACAATAAAATCGTTTCCTATTTCCATCCCCACATAATCAATTGGAATCTTATTCCCAAATTTTTCAGGTTTAAGAAGCATGGTCGCAATTTTAACGCTCTTGGGATGGTGCGATTTAAGAATATCCATAACCTCGCGGATGGTAATCCCGGTGTCGATAATATCTTCCAAAATAACCAGCGTACGCCCTTCGATGGGTTCGTAAAGTCCGATTAATTTTTTCACCTGTCCGGTCGTATCGGTTCCTTCGTACGAAGAGAGCTTCAAAAAAGTGATCTCACTGCCCAGAATGGTTATCTCCTTCATCAACTCAGCCGAAAACATAAAGGAACCATTCAGAATACAAATAAATAACACATCCTCGCCAGCAAGGTCTTTATTGATTCGATCAGCAATATTACGAATTGCTTCCTTTATGCGGGAAAACGGAATATATATCTCGAATTCCTTGTCGATTAGTTTTATTCTGTCCATTTTTTTGTTGTTGATGAATGAAAATTAATCGTACAAATAACTGTCAAAAAAATGAAAAAACGAATAGTTTCCTGAAATTGAAAACCAAAACTTAAAGGAAAGGAAAAACGAAAAAATTGTATCTTGGCACCAAATGAATGAATACCTGTAAAAAAAGACAAGATGAAAGCAGTTGTAAGCATTATTATGGGCAGTGCCAGCGACTTACCGGTAATGGAAAAAGCGGCCAAAATTCTGGATGAGTTTGAAATTCCTTTCGAGATGAACGCTCTATCGGCTCATCGCACCCCCGAAGAGGTTGAAAAATTTGCCAAAGGAGCCAGTGAAAGAGGAATCAAGGTAATAATTGCCGCCGCGGGCATGGCTGCCCATCTTTGCGGTGTTATTGCATCCATGACCACCATCCCGGTGATTGGCGTCCCAATCAATGCCAGCCTCGACGGCATGGATGCATTGCTGGCTATTGTGCAAATGCCTCCGGGAATACCGGTTGCGACCGTTGGCATCAACGGAGCGATGAATGCGGGTATCCTTGCCGCACAAATGCTCGCTCTCAGCGACGAAACCATCGCGAAAAGGCTGGGCAACTACAAAGAAGGTTTGAAGAAAAAGATCATTAAAGCCAATGAGGAGCTGGCCGAAGTGAAGTTCAAATTCAAAACAAATTGACCAATTTTTAACTACACTATTTTTTCAAAAAGAAGTTTTTCCACCCGAGAAACTTCTTTTTTGTTTACTCCCAAATTAAACGGATCAGAACCTAACGGCGAATTTTCGAATACGAATCCAACAAAGGGGTTGAGTTCTTTGAAAAAATGTCTTAACTTTTGGGATAACAAACAAATACCATCAGTGCATTTTCAAAAACCAACCCATGAAATTGCTTCTGAAACAAACCATACTATTCCTGTCTGCCGGATTTATCTCGTTGTCGACACAGGCTTTAACACCTGTCAATCCATCCGGAAGCCACCCGCTGGGCATGGGCAATGCTTTTGTCAGCCAGTACGGCCTGTCTGCAGCATTTCACAACCAGGCCGGACTGTCCAAAATAGAAGGCCTCTCGGTCACTCTTTTTTATGAAAATAAGTTTCTGTTGAAAGAGCTTTCTCAGCAAGGCCTGTTGGTTGGCATACCAACAAAAACAGCCAAATTTGCGCTATCCTATTTTTCTCTCGGCCCGGCAGAATGGCGTGAGTCGGTTATTTCGCTGGCCTGTGCCAAACAGCTATCGTCCAAACTATCGGCAGGCATTCAGTTCAATTATTTCGGGATGAAACTGCCGGAGGAAAACAGAACCGTTTCAACGGTTGGTGAAGAAGTGGGATTTATTTACCAGGTCACCTCAAAAACTTTTGCCGGCATCCATCTGGCAAATCCTTTTTCTGTACCAATAAAAACAAGTAACTACAAAGAAAAAATCCCGTACCGGATCAGGCTGGGGTTGCATTCCATGATTGCTGATAACCTAAAAATCAGTGCCGAAGCCGAAAAAAGTGAAGCAGTAACCCCTTTACTGAAAGTCGGGTTGGAATGGCAAGTAATTTCGGGTCTGTTCATCCGGACAGGTTATAATACCGGCTCCACCAAATTGTTTTTCGGTTTGGGATACCGTTACCGTTTCATCGAAACCAACTTAGCCTTCTGCGATCATCAGCAGTTGGGTATTACCCCTTCGGTGTCCATTACCTTCCGCTCAAAATGAAAATCCGGGCCATTCATATTGTTCTGGGCATCATCCTGTTTTATGCAAAAGCACACGCGCAGGAACCATCTGATTTTTCAAAAGACCGGGTACTCGAATGTATTGCAGAATCCTATACCGGCGATACGGAAGACGATGCCGACCTGTCGGACATCCTCGAAGAGCTTGAGCACTATATGGAATCACCAATGAACCTCAACACGGCAACACGCGATGATTTGGAAAAGCTGTTGATTCTGAATGATTATCAGATTGAAAACCTCCTCGCCTACCGCGACAAAATGGGACAACTCTTTTCGCCCCAGGAATTGCTGAATGTGGATGGTTTCAACGAAAAGGTGGTAGACGACCTAACCCTATTTATCATCTTCTCCCCACCCGAAATTGTCGGGAACTATTTCAAAAATGAAGTGAACCTGCGGAGCCAGTACGTCTTTGAGAAGGCAAACGGTTTTATTGAAAATGAAGACAGTGTCAGAAAATTTGCGGGTATCGAACCCAAGCTATACCTGAAATATCATGCCGATAAAAGCGGGAAATTTGAATGGGGAGTAACAGCCGAGAACGACGCCGGCGAAGAGTTTTTCTCGGGTTCAAACCCGGCTGGATTTGATTTCTACTCGGGTTTTTTGGGCTGGAAAGGGACTAAAACCCTGCGAAAAATTTACCTGGGCGACTTTCAGGTAAAAACGGGTCAGGGATTAATTTTCTGGTCGGGTTACGGTGGCCGCAAAACAGCCGAAGCCACCAGCATCCATTTCTCCGGCCAGGGAATCCGCCCCTATGCTTCCACTTCGGAATATGGCTTCTTCCGGGGAACCGCCATCCAATTCAAATTCAACCAAATTGATCTGATCGCTTTCTATTCGAACAAAAACTGTGATGCCAATATCTCGGAGTACGACGAAAATAACTCCCCTTCTGCCGTCTCGTCGCTGCAAACATCGGGATACCACCGCACCGAAAGTGAAATTGCGGACAAAAAATCACTGAATGCCCAAACCACCGGAATGACAGCCAAATACACCAAAAACCGCTTCACTGCCGGGATTAACGGAGGATTTCAGCACTTCAGCCTTCCGATTGAACCAACCCCAAAACTTTACAACCAATTCTATTTCAGTGGAAAAACCAATTACAATCTAAGCACCGATTATCTGCTGATCTTAAACAACATCCACCTTTTTGGTGAAGTTGCTGTCAGCAAATCTGGAGGTCTTGCTTTTACTTCAGGCATTGAGGCAAGCCCTTCGGATGAATTGTCGTTCAACCTTCTTTACCGGAATTATCAAAAAGATTTTCATTCCATCAATGGAAGTTCCTTTTCCGAATTTGGATCCGTCTCGAACGAACGGGGTCTCTACGCCAGCCTCACCTGCTACGCCATTCCGAAAGTCACCATCAATTCCTATCTCGACCTGTATGAATCGCATTGGGTGAAGTACACTTCGCTGGCTCCAATTAAAGGAGCTGATTTCCTGATTGAAACCGATTTCTCGTTGTCAAAAAAAATCACCCTTTCGTTACGGTACCGAACCGAAACCCGCAACCAGAATTCCGCAAACTCTTCCATCATCAAAAAAGATGAAACAAACCAGACCAACCGGGTACGACTGAACGTAGAATGGAATGCCAGCGAAAACTTTAACTTCAGGTTCAGGACCGAATGGTCGGGGATGAAAGAAAGCGATTCCCTGGATCAGGGATGGCTCGTTCTTACCGACGCCTCGTTTCATACATCCAACGACCGCTTTGCGGCAACAGCCCGCCTGGCATGGTTCGACACCAAAGATTACAATTCAAGGATCTATGCTTACGAAAACGATGTTCCATCCAGTTTCTACATACCATCCTATTACCTGAACGGGTTGAGATACTACGTGAACCTGAGATTGAAGAGCTCCAGAAAGATTTCTTTCTATTTTAAACTTTCACAAACACGCTATTTAAACAACACAAAATCAATTGGATCAGGGTACAGTCAAATCGATAAAAACCACAAAACGGAGATAAAACTACAAGTAAGGTTTCAATTCTGACCCTGGTCATCTTTTCAGCTTCAATGGATTTCTATACCTTTGCAATTCCAAAAATATATATACATGACCGAATTTGATGATATACGCCCCTATAACAAAAACGAAATACCCGGAGCCATTTCAGAATTGGTTTCTGATCCGATGTTCGTATCAATTGTTGACCGGCTATATAATCAACCCGGAGAAAAAGAAGGCTTGCTAAAGCTTCTCTCAACCATCGACAATGTAGATGATTTTCAGGAAAAGATCATTTGCCCGTTATTGCTCTACATCGAAAAAATCAGCACCAACGGCATCACATTCAGCGAAGTTGAGCAATTTCATCAGGAAGAGAAATACCTTTTTATATCCAATCACAGGGATATTATCCTCGATTCTGCCTTATTGAACCTCATCATGCACAAAAGGGGAATCCGGAAAACCGAAATTGCCATTGGCGACAATTTGCTCATTTACGACTGGATTAAAAAAATGGTTCGCATCAACCGGTCGTTTATCGTAAAACGCAACCTGGGCTTACGGGAACAGCTCGAAGCCTCAAAAAAACTCTCTTCGTATATCCGTTATACATTGGCCCAAAAAGGGGAATCAATCTGGCTGGCTCAGCGCGAAGGACGCACCAAAAACGGCAACGACCTTACCCAACCAGCCATCCTGAAAATGTTGAACATGAGCAATTCAGGTTCCCTTCTCGAAGGATTCTTCGAACTAAACATTGTTCCTTTATCCATCTCGTATGAGATTGAACCCTGTGGAATTTCTAAAGTGGAAGAATTACTGAAAAGAAAATATAATCCCAACTTCGAAAAATCCCAGCAGGACGATTTAAAAAGCATGGCCAACGGGATCATGTCCCCCAAAGGCGGAATTCATTTTGCCTTTGGAGACCCGCTAAACACCCGGCTTGTTGAACTCATTTTCGGGAAAAACATGAACGAATCGATCCAGGCTATATCGGAATACATTAATAAAACCATTTACAAAAATTACAAACTTTGGCCGAACAATTTCATCGCGTACGATTTACTTTTAAACACGACAACGCATTCCGATAAATACTGTGCTTCAGAAAAAGAAGCGTTTGTTCAGCGGATGAAATCAGAAGTTGCCTCTATTGCCTTCGATCAGGCTGAAGCGACCGAAATGTACCTTCAAATGTATGCCAACCCGGTCGTAAACTTTGAGAAAAACATTGGGCAATGAAACATTTCGACACCATTATCTGGGATTGGAATGGCACACTGCTCGACGACATTGACATTTGCATTGAATCGATAAACCAGCTTCTTTCAGACCGGAAATTACCAGAGATCGGCCGTCAAAAATACCTCGATCTGTTTGGTTTTCCGGTAATTGATTACTATCGGCGCATTGGTTTCGATTTTCAGAAAGAGCCTTTTGAAATACCAGCCCATCAATACATCGACCTCTACACCTCAAAAATAAAAGAATGTAACCTACAAGATTTCGCCATTGAGGTGCTTACTTTTTTTCAAAATCAGGGGAAGCGGCAGATGATTCTTTCGGCCTCGGAACTTGGGATTTTGGAAGAATCTATCGATCATTTCAAAATCAGGGATTATTTCGAAACCTTTACCGGACTCGACAACCATTTGGCCACCTCCAAAACCGAACTTGGGCAGGAACTTTTCCACAATTACCAGATCTTGCCCGAAAGAGCCTGTTTTATAGGCGACACCACGCACGATTTTGAAGTTGCCTCCGCGCTTGGATGCGAATGTATCCTGGTTGGCAACGGGCACCAGAGTTTAAAAAGGTTGAAGGAGACGAAAGCCACCGTGGTTGAAAGGCTGGAGATGATCACTTCACTTTAAAAAATTACACTCCTCAATAACAAAATTCGCTATTTCGGACCTTTCAATTTCAGGTTTCTCACGTATTCGGTTGGCGTCATTTTATACAATTCCGTAAAACAGGTCGTAAAATAGGATGGAGAATTAAACCCAACGCTGTAACAAACTTCTGAAATATTCATTCCATCAACACTCAGTAACTCACAAGCCTTTTTAAGCCTGATATTCCGGATAAATTCGCCGGTTGTTTGTCCGGTGAGCGCCTTAATTTTACGATGCAGCCCCATTCGGCTGATATTTAGTTCCGAAGCGAGAATATCGCCATTAAACTCCGATTCAATCATTTTTTCGGAAATAATGGAGATCGTTTTCTTCAGGAAAAGTTCTTCGGTCGAATCGGTTTTCTTATCCGGATCATGAAATTCTCCCAACAAAATTTTCCGGCTATAACGTTCCTTCAGAAGCTCCCGGAGCTCAATCAGTTTGGCCACCCGAACCGTGAGGTGTTTCGGGTGGAACGGTTTGGTAATGTAAGAGTCGGCACCCAGGCTTAACCCTTCAATCCGGTTCTCAATATCCGATTTGGCCGTGAGCAAAATGATTGGGATGTGATCGGTTTCGACTGAAGCTTTCATCCTCCGGCACATTTCAATACCATCCATCTCCGGCATCATGATATCACTGATAACCAAATCAAATTCATTCAATCCGACCAAGTCCCAGCCGATCAAACCATTTTCGGCTTCTTCGATGGTATAATCCTGTCCAAGTATACTTTTGATGTAATTCCGGATATCGGCATTGTCCTCAACAACCAGAATCCTTTTGCGTGTTTCCCGGTTCGTAGCCTCCTGTATTTTTTCTTCTACCGGCACATTCACCAGGCTGGAAACATCAGGGATTGGGTTGAAAGGCATTTCCTGTTGATCGAGAAATTCATCTTTCAGATAGGCTGTTTTTTCTATCGGGATCGTCATTTTGAAGATTGTCTGAACGTTTCGTACACTTTCTACTTCTATCGTTCCGTGGTGCAATTCGATCAAATTCTTCACCAGATGTAATCCGATGCCCGTACCTTGCTGCAAACTGCTTTTCTCTTCTCCCTGATAAAAGCGGTCGAAAACAAACGGCAAATCTTTCTCGGAGATCCCGTTTCCATTATCGATTACAGAGACCGACAACATCCGGTTTCCTACGGCATCGTTTACGACTTCGGGTACAATCGTTATTTTGCCTCCCCGTGGAGTGAATTTGAACGCATTGGACAGCAGGTTTATTAATGATTTATTGATGAATTCGACATCGTACCATGCCATGATTTTTTCTTCAGGACAAAGAATAGCGAGCTCAATGGCCTTCTGCCTTTTCAGCTCTTCAAAAGAAATCACGATTTCACGAAAGGAAGCAATAATGTCGGCATACTGAACCTTTAATTTCATCTGTCCCCGTTCTGCTTTTCGGAAATCGAGCAACTGGTTAACCATCGACAGTAATCTCTTGGCATTGTGCAACATCAACTTAATATTCGACTTTTTCTCTTCATCCGATTCTTCCAGTTGCATCGTTTCCAACGGACCGATGATCAGGGTAAGCGGAGTTCGGAGTTCATGGGAAATATTGGTGAAAAACTGCAATTTTTCCTGATGCAGTTCTTCTTCCTTCTCCCTCTGAGCCCGCTCAATTTTTAAGTTATTGGCGGCTTCAATCCGAACAATGATAAACAGGCCAATAAAATAAAAAAGGACCAGTAATAGCACCGAATAAATCAGATAGGCCCAGACTGAAGCCCAAAAAGGAGGATGAATCACAATGGTCAGAGAAATAATATTGGAATCAGTCCACACGGCATCGGGGCTCGACGCTTTCACTTTAAAGGTATATTCTCCCGATTTCAGGTTACGAAAGGTTACACTATTCTGATTACCAAGCTGGTTCCAATCTTTATCCGATCCTTCGAGCAAGTAGGCATATTGAATCTTCTGGTTGGCATTATAATTCACGCCCATAAACTCGATTGTAAAGACCGATTGGTCATAACGTAAATCAATCCGTTGTGCAAGAGAGATATTTTCCTTTATCGGAGAGTGTTTTCGCTTATTTTCAGATGGGGCAACAACTTCGTTCGAAACCAACAGTTTGGTAAAAATAACCCGTGGGCATTTATCGTCTTTGACAACATTCATTGGATCGAAAACAGTTATCCCCCCAAAGCCAGCAAAAACCATCAATCCGTTGGGAAGGGTTAGTGCCGCATTTTCTGAAAACTCACGAGGCTGCACCCCATCACCAGAATTGAAGTTCACAATTTCGTTTGTTGTCGTATTGATTTTCGAAATGCCTTTACCATGTCCAACCCAAACATTTCCCTGCCGGTCGCACTGAACCGAAACGGTATAATTGCTGGCCAAACCATCCTTTTCATTAAAATAGCGATGTTTTTTGGTTTTGGTATCGAACTTTAAAACGCCTTCCCCATTCGCGGCAATCCACACCACATCGTTATTAAAAATGATATTGGATACAATGTGGGGCATGACACTATCCATCGGAGTATTATTCACGACTCCGGTTCGGGGATTATACGTAATTACGGCATTACCATAGGTTCCAAGCCACAGGGTTCCTGATTTGTCTTCTTTGATCGACCGGATGGAAATATGTCTGTTTTCTGAAATCTTTACGGTCGACATTTGCGAAGTCCTCTTGTCATAGCGGGCTAACCCGTTGTTTGTACCAATCCAGATGGTCTTGTCGGTGCCTTCATAAATCGCCCTGACATCGTTATCGGGAAGAGAAGCCGGGTTGGAAGGGTCGGACAAAAACTGTTTAAAATCAGAACGATTGAGCGATGTCCGGATCAGCCCCTGGTTATATGTTCCAATCCAAAGATCCCGGTCCGAATCGACCAAAACCGATTCATAAACATACCCCGGAAGTTTCCGGTCGATTGGGAGTTCGGCCACTTCACCCGTAACAATATTCATCGAACAAAGTCCCACTTTGCCGGTACCCATTGTAACAACATAAAGCGTATTATTCCCATCATTACTAATGTTGGTTACCGGAGAACTGGGCAACGAATTCTGGCGGTCGGCATCATGTTTAAAAAGTAAGAATTTTGCCGGCGATCCTTTTAGCATGTTTACACCGCCCCATGCGGTACCAATCCATACATTGTTCTCCAGATCGGCATATACCGTGTTTACCGAGGGACAACTGAGCCGGGACGTTGATTCTCCACTCTCAAACATTTGATAGGAAAAACTTTCGGTCAACGAAAAAGCCCTTACGGAAAAATCCATTAAAAACATTTCGGTCCCTATCCAGAGTTTTCCATTACGATCTTCCCTGATCGTCCCAATCGAACTGGAGATCAACCGCTCAGGATAAGTGACCAGATCGAGTCGATTGTTTGTTTCATTATAAATATAACACCCCTTTGATGTTCCAATCCAGATTCTACGAAAATTATCCTGATAAATCACTCGTACAAAACGTCCGTTCTCAGGCAAATGATAATATTCAAACTTCTTCTCCTTCAAATCGTAACGATAGAGCCCATTGGTTTGGGTACCAATCCAAAGCCGGTTGTTGTCATCTTCGAGCAAGCTCATAATATTCAACGGATCGGAAACATCATTCAGTTTGGGCAATGGGAATGAATGAAATTCCTTCGTTTTCCAATCGAAATAATTTACACCGGCGCCGTAAGTGCCGATCCAGATTTTTGATTGATCGATACTGGGTGAAAGAACTGTGATATCGTTATAGACCAAAAACAATGGCTTCGTGGTAGTCCGAACCTGAATAATGCTGTCGGATGCATAATCGTAAATATTAAGCCCATCCGAAGTCCCGGCCCAGATATTTCCATCGGGTGCCATCAGCATGGTTTGAGTGCGGTTATGTGAAAGCGAATAGCGGCCTTTGCCTGTCGCAAAACAGGTGAGATCCTTCCCGTCAAACTTATTTAAACCCAACTCGGTAGCAATCCAGATAAATCCTTTATCATCCTGAAGAATCGAATACACGGTATTACTTGAAAGTCCCTCTTCAGTCGACAATTTCGAGATAAGCGGAGACTCAATCTTCTGCGCCCAAAGAGAAGAGTTAACACCCAGCAAGAAAACCACCCAAAAAAACCACTTAAATTCATCTGCCCACCTTTTCATATCCTTCGAATTTGATACGTAAAAATAAAAAATGTTTCGCCTCATTCGAATGTTATTTATTGGCATAAGCCCTGTTCGCAAAAAGAACAAAAATACCGTCTTAAAAGAGGATGAACACGTTACCGTTCCCTTTTTCAAAAACATGTTACAATAACGAAAGGAAAAGGAAAAATAGAGAAAGTGATTTCGTTCGTTTGTTTGAAAATTTGTCAGTACAACATTGAAAAAAATTGACTCTCTAATCAGAGCCATTTCCATTGAAGAACATTTTGTGAACAACCCGACTCATATGAAAAATTGCTTTAGCCTAAAATATGTTGCGCTGACAACACTTTCCATTCTTTCACTCTCATGCAAAAGCGAAGAACAAGGAAATGGCAAACACGCCCCGTCAAAGCCCGATGTCTCAACTTTTGTTGTTGATGAACAAAAAAAACATCAAACCATCGACAACTTTGGAGCCTCGGATGCATGGAGCATGCAATACATTGGTTTGTGGCCAAAAGAAAAACAGGAACAAATGGCCGAATGGCTTTTCAGCACCGAAACCGATGAACAGGGAAACCCCAAAGGCATCGGATTGTCGCTTTGGCGTTTTAACATTGGGGCAGGAAGCACTGAACAGGGGAAAGCCAGTGGAATTGAGGATATATGGAGGCGTTCGGAATGTTTTTTACTGCCCGATGGTTCTTATGACTGGAACAAGCAGAAAGGCCAACTCCATTTTATGCAACTGGCCAAACAGAGAGGAGTTAATCAGTTTTTGGGTTTCATTCTTTCATCGCCGGTATACTGGACTCAAAATGGGCTGGCAACCAACACCGGACGTGGTGCCACATTCAATTTAAAAGAAGACAAATATGACGACTTCGTCCGGTTTCTGACCGATGTAATCCAGGGAGTGGAACAGAAGGAAGGTATTTGTTTCAATTATATCTGCCCATTTAATGAACCCGATGGACACTGGAACTGGACGGGTTCGGGCCAGGAGGGAACGGCAGCTACAAAATACGAAGTTGCCAAAACTGTGCGCTTACTGGGAAAAGAGCTGGAAAATCAGAAAATCGGAACTAAAATCCTTATTCCCGAATCATTTGACTATAACTGCATGTACCGTACGCACCAATACACCCAATCCGATCGAGGGTATCAAATCCAGTCCTACTTCACACCCGACAGCATCGGCTCCTACATTGGGGATGTACCCAATGTTTCCCGTTTAATGGCAGCCCATAGCTACTGGACCGACACACCCCTGTCTGATTTACGAAAAATCCGCATGGAAATGGGCGAGGCTCTGAAAAAGCAAAACGTGCGTTACTGGCAAACCGAAGTTTGCATTATGAACAACGACGAAGAAATTGGAGGCGGAGGCAAAAAAGATTTGACCATGAAGACAGCCTTGTACATAGCCCGAGTGATTCATCACGACCTGGTGTATGCCAATGCCTCGGCCTGGCACTGGTGGCGGGCTGTCGCTAATACCGATTACAAAGACGGACTGATTTATGCCGAGCCCAATCCGAACAACCTCGACGGAACGTTTACCGACTCAAAACTGATGTGGACATTAGGAAATTATAGCCGCTTCATCCGTCCCGGAGCCATCCGGATTGATGTTTCAGCTTTCAACTCAAATGGCGAACAGATATCGGAAGGCGATACCGACCCTTATGCTCTCATGGTATCAGCTTATGAAAACAGCGACGGAACGCCTGTCGTGGTTGCTATAAACTATCAAAACAAGCAGCGAAATTTCAATTTGGTATGGAACGGAGATAAGGTTACAGCATGGAAATCCTATCTTACCTCGGATTCGCCGAACACAAACATGGCGCTGCAACCAATGGTGAATTATGCTAAAAGACTAACTATCCCTGCCCGCTCGGTTATCACGTTCGTTGGCGAGAGGTAATTTTTTATCAAAACAGAAAAGAATAATCATGAAAAAATTAGTAACACGACTTTTCGTCTCATTCTTTATACTGACAAGCATCGCGGCAACCGCTCAGGATAGCACCGACGACCACCTGAAGGTATGGTTTTCATTCAACAATTACACCCCTGGCGCCACAACCATTACCGACGTAAGCGGAAATAGCTGGACAGCTGCCCTGAAGAACGAAGCCACCATTTCAACAAGCGGAGGAATTGACGGCGTTCTCAATCTGGGCTCTTCAAACGGGTTCCTCGATTTGGGGACACTTTTTGGCAGCCAATTTTTAAGCACATTGTCCGACTTTACCATCTCGACATTTGTCTGCATCTCCGAAGATGCAGTGATCACCAACAACGGGAACTTCGTGTTTTCATTCGGCAATTCAGAACAAATCTCAACCGATGCCAATGGATGTATGTTCTTCTCGGCAAAAAACACCCGGTATGCCATTAGCTTAACCAACTGGACAGGCGAACAAGCTGCAACCACCGATCAGGCAATGGAGAAAGGAAAATGGAAACATCTTGCCATTAGCTATAATTCGAGTGCCAAAACGGTAAAACTATTCTTGGATGGGAAGATTATTGCCACATCGGCCAACGTTCGTTTAGCACCCAAAGATCTTGGAACCCCCACCTATAATTTCATCGGGAAATCATCGTATGCTCTTAATGGCGATGCCTACCTAACTAAAACATTGATTGACGATTTCCGCATTTACGACGTTTCCCTGTCCGATTCACAGGTTGTTCAATTAGGCGCATTGCTGCCCGACCTGAATATGGCATGGTACCGGTCACAAATCGACACCTTGCTGGCATCGTTCAATCTGAAAGACGGACAACGCATCAATTCCAATCTCACACTTCCGGTTTCCGAAAACGGGATCAGTATTACCTGGAGCTCTTCGGATACAGCAACCATTTCAAATACCGGGGTGGTTATAAGACCAGTCATTGGTGCGGAACCACAGGTGGTCATACTTACGGCAACGGCAGTTAAAGAGGGAGTAACCGTTATCAAATATTTTAATCTAACCGTTATCCCGGAATATTCCAATGCCGAAGCAGTTGCATTCGATGCTGAAAATTTAACGCTCGCCGGAAATCTGAATAATCTGCACTCGAGCCTTACGCTGCCAACATCAGGCTTTGAAGGATCGACCATTACCTGGAGTTCCAGCATCCCTGATTTACTATCGGACAGCGGAAACCTGATGTATCATCCCGAAAAAGGAACCGGCAAAACGAAAGTCACGATGACGGCGACCATTACCAAAGGCGACGTCCACCAAACCCGCCAGTTCGAAATTTATGTGGCCGAAAAAGAGGGTTTCGCTGCTTATCTGTTCGCATATTTCACGGGCAATTCACAGAGCCAGGAGGCATTGCGGTTTGCCGTCAGCACCGATGGTTTCAGTTACAAAGCATTGAACAATAACAACCCAATCCTCGATTCAAAAGTGATCAGTTCAACCGGCGGAATCCGTGACCCGCACATATTACGCGGCACCGATGGGCATTCGTATTACATGGTGGCTACCGATATGGTTTCGGCTCTGGGATGGAATTCCAACCGGGCTTTTATCCTGATGAAATCAGATAACCTCACCGACTGGCAAACCAGTGTGATCAATATTCCAAACACATTCCCTGCTTTTGCCAGTGCGCAGCGGGTATGGGCACCTCAAACGATCTACAACAAAGAAAAAGGGAAATACATGGTTTACTGGTCGATGAGCATAAACAATGATGCCGACAAGTTTTATTATGCTTATGCCAACGACAGCTTTACCGCGCTGGAAACCGAGCCACAAGAGTTGTTTGCAAATCCGGAAGGCTCAGCCGTTATCGATGGTGACATTGTGGAAAAGGACAGCCTCTTCTATCTGTTTTTCAAAACAGAAAGCAACGGGAACGGCATTAAAAAAGCGGTTTCACCCAACCTGACCGGTGGATATGTAATGAAAGACAAATACCTGCAATCGACCAACAATTCGGTAGAAGGTGGTTGCGTGTTTAGGATGTACGATACCGACACCTGGCTACTGATTTATGACATGTACACCAGTGGAGCTTACCAGTTTACCCAAAGTACCGATCTTGAAAGTTTCTCGGTAGCCGATCAGAAAGTTTCCTTCAATTTCACCCCGCGCCACGGAACCATTATACCCATTACAACGGAAGAAGCGGCTGCTTTAATGAGAAAATGGGGAAACAAATCCGATGTTCAGATTCTGTCTTCGAAATCGGAATCGATCAAAAAAAATAACATCAGCTTCAACCAAACGGCAAAAACCATTTATCTGCCTGTTCGCTATGGTACCTATATTACAAATTTCGATCCTGAATTTGTAGCTTCTGCCGGATGCACGGTCACTCCTTCCGGTCCGCAGGACTTCTCTGCCGGGCCAGTAAATTATACCGCATTGATCGATGGGCTGGGATCGAAAACCTATGCCGCAACGGTTGAAGCAGATAACAACCCGGTATTGGAAGGTTATTATGCCGATCCGGAAATACTCTATTCGTACAAAACAAAGAAATTTTACATCTACCCAACCAGTGACGGGTTTGTTGGCTGGTCGGGCTACTATTTCAAAACCTTTTCTTCGGATGATCTGGTAAACTGGACCGACGAAGGGGTGATCCTCAACCTGCCAACCAACGTAAGCTGGGGAACCTACAATGCCTGGGCTCCAAGTATCACCGAGAAGAAAGTGAACGGAAAGTACAACTATTACTACTATTTTGTGGCTGCCGGCAATGTGGGTGTTGCTGTAGCCGACGATCCAACCGGGCCGTTTGTTGATTCGGGAAAGAAGCTGGCAGACAATATCGACCCCGATGTATATACCGACACCATTACCGGGAAAAGTTATCTCTATTGGGGGAACACGACACTTTATGCCGCCGAGTTGAACGACGACATGGTTTCAATCAACACATCGACCAAGAAAGTAATCACCCCTTCCGGCGGAACTTTCCGGGAAGGTGTCTATGTCATCCGACGCAACGGAACATACTATTTCTTCTGGTCGGAGAATGATACCCGTAGCGCCGATTACCGGGTGCGTTGCGGAACATCTACCTCGCCGCTTGGCCCAATCACGGTTCCAGCAAACAATCTGATACTTTCAAAAGATGCTTCATCCGGCATTTATGGCACCGGTCACAATTCGGTAATCCAAATTCCCGGACGCGACGAATGGTACATTGTTTATCACCGTTTCAACCGGCCAAGGGGTATCACCATGCAAGGCGATTCAGCCGGTTATTTCCGCGAGGTGTGCATTGACAAACTGGAATTCAATACCGATGGTTCAATAAAAAAAGTACAACCTACCGTTCAGGGAATAGAGCCCGTTACGGTTGGTGCAATATCAGAAGGAGTTGATGAAATGATCAATTCCCCAAAAAAAGGAAAGGTCATTTCAACCGGGTACTACCAGATTGACGGTAAACAAGTAAAAAAAGACAATAAACTGAACAGGGGAATTTACATTGAACGCACCATTTACAACAATGGAACAACAAGTTCCCGAAAATTTTTCATTCGGTAAGAAACAAATAAAATAAAGAAACAGAATATGAAGTCACGATCGATCCTGGTTGCAATTTTGCTCCTGCTGGCAGCAACCACAACAAAAGCAGAACCACAATTTGGCAAAGCAGAACTTTTCAATACAAACTGGCGGTTTCATCTTTCCGATGTAAAAGAGGCACAAACCGCAGCCTTCGACGATTCCGAATGGCGAATACTCAATCTGCCCCACGACTGGTCGGTTGAAGGAACATTCAGTCCCGACCGGGCAAGCTGCACCGGTTTCCTGCCGGGAGGAATTGGCTGGTACCGCAAAACATTTGTAGTGCCCGAAAACAAAAAAGGCGAAAAAGTATTTATCTATTTCGAAGGTGTTTACAATCGCAGCGAGGTGTTTATCAACGGAATATCGGCAGGGAAACGCCCCAATGGATACATCTCGTTTATGTACGACCTCACTCCGTATATCCAATTTGGAAAAGAGAATGTGATTGCGGTCAAAGTTGACCACTCACAGGAACGCGATTCCCGGTGGTACACCGGTTCGGGCATTTACCGCGACACCTATCTGGTTTACGCTTCTTCGCTCCATATCGGTTTGTGGGGGGTCTTTTTCAAAGCCAATTCCATAACCGACAAGAAGGCTGAAGTTTCGGTTGAAACAACGATGAACAATGATCAACCCAAAAGTGCAACAGCCGAGGTTATTCACGAAATTATCGATCCCGAAACCGGAAAGGTTGTGGCAAGTTCTTCTAAAAAAATGAAGGCCGAAGCAAACACCAAAAGCACAACCAATCAAACACTGACCATCTTAAAACCCAAACGGTGGTCGATTGATCGACCTAATTTATACACCGTACGGACCATCATCAAACAAGATGGAAAAATAACAGAACAGAACGAACAAAAACTGGGGCTGCGCACGCTCACCTTCGACCCGAACAAAGGGTTTGCGCTGAATGACAACTGGCTGAAAATAAAAGGTGTTTGTCTCCATCACGATGCAGGCTGCCTTGGTTCAGCGGTTCCCCTCGAAGTTTGGAAACGCCGGTTATTAACATTAAAGGAGATGGGATGCAATGCCATTCGCACCAGCCACAATCCGCAAAGTTCCGAGGTCTATGAATTGTGCGACGAAATTGGGTTGCTGGTAATGGACGAAGCTTTCGACGAATGGGAATTTCCAAAACGCAAATGGATCGAAGGCTGGAATGTTGGCACGCCGGAATTTCAGGGATCTTATGATTTCTTTAAAGAATGGAGCAGCCGCGACCTGGCCGACATGGTTCTGCGCGACCGCAACCACGCTTCCATCATGATGTGGAGTATTGGCAACGAAGTCGATTACCCGAACGATCCCTATTCTCACCCCAGCTTAAACAACGCATCCATTAATCAGCCTATGTTTGGAGGGTATAAACCCAGTGCGCCCAATGCAGAGCAACTTGGAGAAATTGCCAAACGCCTGACCTCCGTTGTCCGCAACATCGACACTTCGCGTCCGGTATCTGCCGCGCTGGCAGGTGTCGTTATGTCGAATGAAACCGAATACCCCTACTTGCTCGACATCACCGGCTACAACTACACCGAAGACCGTTATGCTACCGATCATGCCAACTACCCAAACCGTGTTATCTTCGGAAGCGAATGCGGCAACAGCATGGAATCGTGGAAAGCAGCCCGCGACAACAACTTCGTTTTTGGCCAGTTCCTCTGGACTGGTATCGACTATCTGGGTGAATCGAACCCTTGGCCGTCGCGTGGCTTTTACTCGGGTTGTCTCGATTTTGGCGGCTTCCTCAAACCCCGCGGCTATTTCCGCCAAGCTTTGTGGAGCGAAAAACCAGCTACGTATATTGGAACTTATCCGGTTCCTTCCGATAAAAAACAGTTATCGATTGACGCATGGCCTATCTGGAATTACAACGAAGGTGAAATGATCCGCGTTGTAGGATATACCAATGCAGCCCAATCAAAGTTAATGCTGAACGGAAAGCAAATTGGTGATGTAAAACCACTGGACGACAACACCGGCGTAATTTACTGGGACATTCCATATCTACCCGGCAAGCTCGAAATTGTCGGAATGGATGCACAGGGCAAAATCGTTTGCACATATGCGCTTCAATCTTCTGCCCGGCCGTATGCTTTAACGGCAAAAGCCGATGTAAAAACGTTGAAAAAGGAGAATGGCCTGGTACACGTCGTGGTTCAGATCGTTGATGAAAACGGAATTCCGGTCATGCTTTCCGACGACGAAATTACCTGTACCGTCGAAGGGCCGGGGAAACTGCTGGGACTCGAAGCCAGCAACAATTCCGACATGAGCAATTACACCGACCATGTACAACGCGCCTATCATGGACGATTGTTGGCCTACATCCAAACAACCGGGCAAACAGGAATGTTACATATAAAGTTTTCTTCTCCCTGGCTAAAAGAATCGGTGACAACGATAAATATAACAGACTAATTAAAATTGGATAATGAAAATATCAACGCTCATATCGTTCATTCTTATAATTTTACTATACCTGTTTGTATCCAAACCGGCAATCGCCAGTTCGGATGCAGATGCTGGAACATCCGTAACGATTGATCCTGCTCAAAAAGGACCGGTCATTGAAGGCTGGGGCGCTTCACTTTGCTGGTGGGCAAATATCATGGGTGGATTTCCTGATTCAAAGGTCAAAACAATCTGCGACTGGATAACCGATCCGGTAAACGGGCTTAACATGAACGTTTTTCGCTTCAATATTGGTGGAGGAGACGATCCGTCGCACAATCACATGCGCAGCGATGGAGGAAACATGCCCGGATATAAAGCATCTGACACTTTAGCTTTCGATTGGACTCAGGATGCGAACCAGAGAAAGATACTGGCACAACTGATCGAATCCCGAATCTCAAAAGCGGGAATAAACGACATCCAGATTATTGGCTTTTCAAACTCGCCACCCTATTGGATGACCAAAAGTGGTTGCTCTGCCGGTAATGCCGATGGAAATGTATGCAACTTAAAATCGGAGATGTTTGACGACTTTGCCGATTACCTAACCGAAGTGGTCAGGTATTATCACGATAGTTTGGGAATAACCTTCAACTATATTGAACCGTTCAATGAGCCCGAAACCAACTGGTGGAAAGAGCTTGGAGGACAGGAAGGCTGCCACTTTTCAAATTCGGAACAAGCAAGCATGATCAGGGAACTTTATGCCAGCCTGCAAAAAAAAGAGATGCTTTCTTACTGCCACATAACAGCAAACGATGCTAATTCAATCGACAATGCTTACAGTTCACTACTGGTCTACAAAGCAATAGCCGCCGACGTTCTGCCAATGCTCGACATGGTATCGGTTCACTCCTACGGAGGAAACAACCGGCAACTACTGGGCGACTGGGCTCAAAACAACGGCAAAAAACTCTGGCAATCAGAATCGGGACCTTTATATGTGGGCGACAGTTACGAATCGCAAGTCATGATCATGGCCGATCGGATCATAACTGATTTTAGGGACCTAAAATGTTCGGCATGGTGCGATTGGCAACTGGGAGGAAGCGGAACCAGCCCGGACAATGCATGGGCACTCTTTATCAGCGACTACACCGATAACCTCCACCCCGTTACCCGAAATACCAATTTCTATATGCGCGCCCAATTCAGCCGTTATCTCAAAACCGGATATACAATTATTAAAAGCAGCGAAGAAAACAGTTTGGCCGCACTAAGCCCCAATCAAAAAGAGCTCGTGCTGGTAATAAGCAACAGCGAAACCACTTCCCGAAGCTACACCATTGACCTTTCCAATTTCTCCGGATTCGGGAAAGTGACCCAATATCGTACCCGTGCACAGGAGTCATTGGGCATTAAAAATTCCAAAGATCTGCTTACCATTTCCGGGAGCTCGTTTGATTACAATCAGCAACCCCAATCCGTCGTAACGTTTATCATTCCGATTAACCAAACCACAACAAATTCCTCCTTCGATGCAAAAAAAAACGGTAGCATCTACTATTCAAACGGAAATCTTTACACCAATTTTCCGGGAGCATCTTCCGTCTCCATTTCAATTTACAGTTCCACCGGGAAATTGGTAAAACCAAAAAGTAAGATTCCGGCAAAAGGAGTTACTCAAATCAGTCTAGCCAAAGGTATGTATCTAATTAACACAAATATAAACAAAGCTGTACAGACAAATAAAATAGCGGTTTTGGAATAGATTCAGACGAATAACAGCAGTTGGTACAATATCGAAACTGTTTGTTACAATAGTGAAATAAGAAAAAAATACTCTTTCTGAAATTTGCGATCAAACTAGTAAAAACAAAAACACTACTTGTATTAATATTAATAAACGATTTCTTATGAAAAAAATTTTTACACTCTCAATTGCACTGTTCGCTTTATCAGTTGCATCGTTTGCTGCAGAAACGGTACTATTCTCGGGGGATAAAACAACGAGTATGTTTTCCCGCATGGACATCATCTCCTGGGGAATGGGAGACGCAGCCAGTAATTACGTCAATTTCGGTACCGACGCAGAGCCTGCATTTACCGAAGTTACCGACAATCCAAACAAAACAGGTAAGAACACTACGGACAAAGCGATGCACATGTATTCGCTAAAGGGACATAGCTGGTGGCCCGATTTTCTTACCATGACGTTAACCAATCCGATTGCTATTACCGAGGATAACCGGTACTTACACATCTATCATTACCGTGAAAATTTAAACAAAGGCTTTACCGTCTACCTTTCAGGCAATGGAGACTGGGTTGAAGACCCTGAAAAAGGCACACGGCGTTTCGACCTGGATTTAAGCAAAGCAGGAACCTGGGAAGATGTTGTTATTGACCTCAAATGGTTCATCGACAACAGTCAATCTCTTGAAGCCGTAAACTTCCTGGTCGACCGGAACTGGGGTAGTGAAACCGAATCGGCAACCAACTACTACTGGGACGAAATTGTTCTCAACAACAGCAATTTGCCCCGCGGCATCAATTTATACGCCGAAAAGGAAATTGAAGTTAACCTCGGAAACAGCGCTTCAGTCAATCAATATGTCGCAACGCTGGACCTGCAAAATGCTGAAAATAGTTCTGAAATGATTGCCAACACTTTCACCGATCAATCGACCAAGTCGCCACTCGATTCAATCATGAAATTCAATAAAAGTGCAAATGCTTCCTGGTGGCAGGGTGGCCCGCGTTTTGTGCTCAACGGATCTCTCCCGGTAGGTACCGATGGTACATCTGCTTTCTTGCATCTCTATGTAAACATTCCTTCCATTGAAGAAGGAAAAGATTACTATGTCGTTCAACTGAACGCCAAAGATTTCTCCGGAAATCAAATCGACAGCGGCGATGCAATTAAATACTGGTCTGATGATGCCGGGAAGTGGGTTGACTGTGTATTGGATGTTACGTCTTTGGGATACGTTTCCGAATTTCAGGTTCGCTTCGATGTTCGCCGCGACGAATCCGACAACTACATCAATTCACCCGCAGGGATTTTCTACCTCGACGATGCAGTGATCAACGGCAGTGAAGATCAGCGTGAAGTTGGAGAAGCAACATCGGTGGTTACAAAAAATACCTCTTCTCTGAAGATTTATGCTTCGACCAGAAATATCGTTGTCGAAGGAAACGCCCAATCGGTTGAACTCTTTAGCCTGACCGGTGCAAAAATTGGAAAAATGAACGCAACCGGCGTAAGAACCGAAATACCGGTTAATCAGAAAGGAATTTACTTAGTTAAAGCCATTTCAAAAGACAAAATAGTTTCTTGTTCCAAAATTTTAGTTAGATAAGTAAGATTAGATTCTAGTTTTTAAAGGGAGATGAGTTTTCTTCTCCCTTTTCTAATCTTTTTGAAGGTTTTTCTTAAAGTTATTACCGAACGCAACAACTAACTATATGACTACTAAAAAGAAAGATTATTTCCGTTCCAGGCTCTTTTTAACCGGCATGTTATCTTTTCTCTTACTGATAGGTTTTTCATGCGAAAAAGAATCTGACGATTATGATATCACCCCGTTGCTGGGAACCTGGCAGCAGGTATCCAGAACCATCGATGGTAAATCGTCTTCTATCGACAGCACCAGGCTGGTCATACAAATCAATTCAAACAACATCTGCATCATTTGTGACTCCACTGCTTCAACACGGAAAACGGGGAACATTATCACCAGATCAGGATGGAATATCAGTGGAGGTCTCTTAAATATTGCAACCGATCTTCCTGCATCCTACACAGTTACTACCGGAAACAACAAGCTAAACCTCGAGAGGGTTGACTTCAATTCGGCAGGTAACATCTCCAGAACAATGATCAATTACGAAAGTATCGCCAACATCGATTTTTGAATAAAACAAGAAAGAATGAAGACATTATATAAACTTCTGGTCCTGTTTCTGCCGATATTTTATCTTTCTTCATGCCAGGAAGATGAATTTACCGAAAGCTCGGCTACTGGACTTTGGCAACAAGTCTCGGTTACAGAGGATGGAGAGCAAATGGCTCTTACCCCTGAACAGGAAGCATGCAAAATATTGATTGAGCCCAATGGGGTATGCCGATATTATCATCAGGCATTTAAAGATTACAACAATGGCGACGGGCCAACCTCTTTTTATGGAACATGGAGCATGCTCGATGGCCAATGGATCAATTTTACGACCGACAAGTGGCAGTTTGTCCCCACATTAACCAGCGATAGCAGCAAAGTGAACCTTTCGTATAAGAAAGATGCCAATAACCAAACAATTATCGACACGCTCACCAGTGTAAAAAAGCAATGGAACAAATACCATATTCAATCGAGATTTACCATTCTGCAATTAACCGACGAGGTAATGGAGATCCGGCTTAAAACATTCGTTGGCGAGAAAAAATATGCCTTCATTTTCGCACCCGATCCAGCCGATTTCATTGAATTAAAACAGGTAAGCAGCGGATCGATCAACTACAGTCCAAAATTGGTTACCGATGACAACTATTGGATCATACGGAAAGAGTTTCAGACTTTGAAAACTTACGTGTTTACATTCAAAAGAGAAAATTATTGATAACCTGGAAACAAAACTTCTATGAAGAAAATAACATTTCTAATAATAATGGCTTTTCTCGTTTCGTTGGCCTCCGCTTATGCTCAACAAAACCGGAAAGTATCAGGAAAGGTAATCGATACCGAATCGAACGAGGGAATCGTTGGGGTTACGGTCTTCCTTAAAGGAACAACCAGAGGAACAATCACCGATATCAATGGAGAATATACCATAGAAATCCCTGGCGGGCCAAATCAAACCCTTCAGTTCAGCTTCATCGGATATGAAACCTACGAAACCGAAATTGGGGCCAACAGCCTAATAAATGTCCAGCTAAAAGAACAACACCAGCAACTTGCCGATGTGGTGGTGGTTGGATATGGTCTCCAGAAAAAAGAATCGGTGGTTGGATCGATTTCATCAATCGACAATAAAAAGCTTGTCAGTATTCCAGCATCCAATATTTCACAAACATTGACCGGAAAGCTTTCGGGAGTACAGGTAGTTCAAAGCTCAGGTGAAGTTGGCAACGATGTGGCCGATGTGTACGTAAGGGGAATGGCCACCTGGAACAATGCCACACCATTGTATGTCGTCGACGGGATTGTGCGTTCGGAATTTGCCAAAATCGACCCAAACGAAATCCAATCCATTAACATATTGAAAGATGCGTCAGCAACTGCCGTATATGGTGTGAAAGGCGCCAACGGGGTTATCATCATTACCACGAAACGTGGCGCTTTAGGGAAACCCAAAATCAACATTACCGTTCAGGATGCAGTTACGCAACCTATTAATATACCCCAACCATTGAGCGCCTATGATGCAATGTGCCTGCAATACCTTGCCGACTGGGGGCAATTCAACACCCGCACGGCCCAGGTTAAAGGCGGAACTACGGCCGACGACCTGATCTTATGGCGCACGGGCGCTTCACCCTGGACACACCCGATATCGACTGGATCGACAAGGTAATGAAGAAATATTCGTCTCAACAACAATACAACATCAACGTATCGGGTGGCACCAAAACCATCAGATACTTCGTATCGGGTGGTTTTCTCAACCAAAACGGGTTCTATAAAAACGACGACCTGACCCGCTATTCCCGCTTCAACTTCAGAAGCAACCTCGATGCCGATATCTCCCAAAACCTCAGCGCATCGCTTAGTATTGGTGCCCGTGTCGAAAAACTGAATTCACCCAATAACACCATCTGGAGTAGTTGGGATGTGTACCGTGCAGCATTTTCCTATTCGGGCCGCGCCTATCCGATTTATAATCCTGACGGATCCTATGGCGGAAATGGCAGCGTAAACATTGTCAGAGCGCTAAATGAAGCAGCTATCTACAAAGATGTTACCAGCACCCTCGAATCGAGTTTTGGGCTAACCGAAAAACTCGATTTCATTACCAAAGGCCTTACTGCCAGGGCAAAAATTTCGTTCGACACCCAGGGTGAAGTGGGTCGCTCATGGACCCATGAAACGGCCGAATACGTATACGACATGGCTACCGACACCTATACCCAATATGGTGAAAATCGCCCGCTCACTTATAGTGGCGTAGCTAAAAACTACAACTGGTACAAAATATACATGGAAGGCGGACTCAGTTATGACCATTCTTTTGGCAAACACACTGTTACTGGTCTGCTCCTCGGAAACCGAAATGAACTGATCAAAAACAACGAAGTTGCTTATGCCGATCAGGGGCTGGTTGGACGTGTGACGTACGATTATGACCGACGCTATTTTGGAGAAGTAAACGTTGGCTACAACGGATCGGAAAACTTCCCGAAAGAAAGCCGCTATGGCTTCTTCCCTGCTTTTGCTGCTGGTTGGCTCATCAGCGAAGAACCGTTTATGAAACCTCTTTCAAAAGTTGTATCAAAATTGAAACTAAGGGCTTCCCTTGGATGGGTCGGAAATGATAAATACACCGATTCCGATAACAACCCGGTACGTTTTCTCTATTTACAGGAATATTTATCGGGTGGCGGTGCCACGTTTGGTGTGGGTAACAACTATTACACAGGCATTCAACAAGGGGCTATTGCCAACAAAGATGTTTCGTGGGAAGTGGCCCGAAAAGAAAACATTGGCTTCGAAACCGACTTTTTTAACGGTCTTTTCAGCCTGAATTTCGATTATTTCTATGAATACCGGAACAAAATCCTTACCGACATCAGCGCAATAAAGCCCGAATATGTTGGCGCCGATTTCAAAGTAGCCAATATTGGTGAAACCCAAAATCAAGGATTTGAGGTTGAGTTGAAACATGAGAAAAAAATATCAGATAGCTTCTCCTACTATGTAAATGGCAACTTTACTTTCAACCGCAATAAAATCTTGAAAAAGGCCGATGCCGAAGGACTTCTTCCCTATCAGAAAGAAGAGGGTTATGCCATTGGCACACCCCGTATGTGGAAATGTTTGGGCTATTTCTCCAGCTATGAAGAGATACAGAACAGTCCCACCCAAATTGGCACCAACGGTGGTTTATCAGGTAACGTCGAAGTTGTTCCCGGCGACCTGAAATTCGAGGACTTCAACAACGATGGCGTGATCGACGAAGCCGATGCATACCGTCAGGGCTACGGCACGGTTCCTGAAATCCAATATGGACTTACCATTGGCGGAACCTGGAAATCCTTCGACTTTTCGATGCTGGTGCAAGGATCAACCCATGCACTATTCATGAAACAATGGGAAATCATGTGGGCTTTTTCAAACAACTCCAACGTATTTGATAAACACAACTATTATTGGGCTCCCGAAATAGCCGACAATGCTCAGTTTACCCGCTTCTACGGGAAAACCTGGAAAAATAACGAACGCTACTATTCAACCTATGAAGCGGGTTCTGGCACCTATGTGCGCATCAAGAACCTGGAAGTTGGCTACACCCTGCCTCAAAACCTGATGCGCAAAATTAGTGTATCGGGCGCAAGGGTTTACTTGTCATCAAACAACCTGTATATGTGGTCGGTCGAAAAGTATCTCGACCCCGACAACCGCGATGTTCGTGGCGGTAAAATGCCGGCAACACGCGCCTTCAACCTGGGTCTGAACATATCATTCTAATTCTGATTACTATGAAGAATATCAAATACATTATCATCTTTCTGGCACTTGGGTTAGTTGCTTGTGACGACTTCCTTGATCGTGCTCCGGATGTAAATCTCGACGAAGAGAAAGTGTTTACCAATTTTGTGAATGCACAGGCTTTTCAGGCCGACATATACAGCGGGTTACAAAACCGTTTTAATGCACTGGGCAGTTACCAGCCAGTGCCCTTATCATCGGCAGCCGATGAATCAGAATCGTACATGGGATATCACGGAACCAAAGGGTTCAATATGGGAACATACGATGGCCTTGACGCAAATATTTCGCATTATTATACTGCGATCCGTAAAGCCAATCTCTTTTTAAAGAACGTAGAAAGGATACCTTTCCCCGACGAGGGCACAAAAAACCAAATGGTGGGTGAGGTATTTTTCCTGCGGGCATTTTTCTACACCGAAATTATCAAACGGTTTGGCGGTATGCCGATTCTCACCGAAGAGGACCTTCTGGTCCCGGGAGACGACTTAATGCGCTCACGCGACACCTATCGCGACTGTTTTGCCTTCATTATGGATGACCTGAAAAAAGCCATCGATCTATTACCGGTTACATTAAATACAAACGAATACGGACGTACCACCAAAGGCGCTGCAATGGCACTGAAAGCTCGGCTTCTGCTGTTTTCTGCGAGTCCGCTTTTCAGCAAGCAAACCGGTATATGGGGAATGAATGGCGACATCGACAACTGGTACGAAAACGATGGCAAATCGTGGTGGCTCAAAGCAGCCGAAGCGGCCAAAGCCGTTATCGACTTACGCGATAATGATGGAAACCTCGTTTACGAGTTATACCAGACCGGCGCCACGAATAAAGCCGACGATTACGAAAACCTTTTCTTCAAGCGGCGCGAACACGGCAACAAAGAAATCATTTTCTATAAACACGAAGCGCCCGTTGGTTTCGACGATGACCAGATTAAAGTTTGGATGCCCAGCGGTGAATTCGGGGGCGATGGAGCCGTTCAGCCAACCCAAAACTTTGTCGATCTATTCGAAATGGCAAACGGCAAATACATCAACGAAGCAGGTTCTGGCTACGACGAAAGCAATCCGTATATAAACCGGGATCCTCGTTTCTACAAAATAATCCTCTATCAGGGAAGCAAGTGGCAGGGTGCAACATTGAACATGGCCACCACGTCAACCCAATTCCCATCCGGAACATTCCTAACCGGATATTTTGTCCGAAAATATGTCCCCGAAGAGGTAAAAAAGAATTCATCGACCACTGCATACCATAACTGGATTTACTTCCGTCTGGCCGAAATGTATCTGAATTACGCCGAAGCAATGAACGAAGCAGAAGGCCCAACCCAGCGTGTACGCGATGCCGTAAATACGGTACGTGCCCGTTCGGGAGTTGTGAACCTGCCGGAAGCTTTAACAACCGATAAAAAATCGATGCGCGAACGTATCCAAAACGAACGAGCCATTGAGCTTTGCTTCGAAGAACACCGTTGGTGGGATGCCCGGCGCTGGAGCACCGGCGACGAAGGTGAACTGGCAACCAAGTGGTTTGGCAGGCCAATGGAACGCATGGTCATTACATCGAACGGCTCGAAGGTTACCTATAGCCGCGAGTCCTATTACACCCGTATTTTCCAACCGAACAACAACTTATACCAGATTCCGCTTGCCGAAATGTATAAGAACACCCTGTTAGTTCAAAATCCGGGTTATTAAAACGATTAAGCAATTCGCGAAAATTGAGAATGATGAAAAACAACAACATAAAATCGATAATGCTTATCCTGGCGTTTCTGGTTCTGATAAAAGGAATTTCGTTCGCTCAGGAAACTTATACCGTCACCGGTAAAGTAACCGATACTGCCGGAAATCCTGTTGAAAAGGTTATCGTTTCCGTTTTAGATGAATTCACCCAGGTGCAAACCGACAAAACCGGTGAGTTCAAAATGATTATCGAAGCCAACAAAACCATTCTTTTCAGCAAATTCGGTTACAAGCAACAAACGCTCACTCCTGCAAAGGGCATACCGGTTCAAATTCAATTGCAAAAAGAGAAGGAAGAACAAGAATTTCAGGTGGCTTACGGAACCCGCAACCGTTCTGAATTAACCTCTTCAATTTCTGCCGTCTTATCTTCTGATCTGGAAAAAGTACCGGTTTCAACATTGGGCAACGCAGTTCAGGGATACGGTTCCGGATTAACCGTTTTACATACAACCGGCGCTGAACCAGGCTGGGATTCACCGTCCATTTATATCCGCGGGACCCAAACTTTTGGCGGAGGATACACCCCTCTGGTATTTGTTGATAATGTTGAACGCGATTTTACCCAGCTCGATCCCGAAGAAATCGAATCGTTTACCATATTGAAAGACGCAGCGGCAACCGCCATGTATGGTATGCGCGGAGGAAACGGGGTAATTCTGGTTACAACCAAAAAAGGTTACGTTGGGAAACCTGTTATTTCGTTGACAGCCCAGTATGGACTTCAATCGTCAGCAAGGTTGCCCGAATATGTCGAAGCAGCCGATTACGTTCACTATAAGAATATTGCGTTAAGGAACGATTACAGTAAATTGAGCGACAACGAGTTTAATGAGCTCTTCCTTTCCAATCCAAAGAACAATCCGGACAATTATGACGGCAGCAATCCTTATTTGTATGCCAATACCGATTGGTACAACTCATTCCTGAAATCATACGCTCCGCAGCAATCGTATAAGTTATCGTTCCGTGGAGGTACCGAAGTGGCACAATATTACATCCTGTTAGGTGTAATGGAGCAGGAAGGTCTTTATAAATATACCGAAGAGAATGCCGGTTTCTCTACACAAAACAAATTCTCGCGGTACAATTTCCGTTCATCGATCGATGTAAATTTGACCGACAATATTAAGATTGGGGTAAACCTGGGTGGCCGTGTCGAGAATCGTCACATTCCCAACAGTGGCGCCAGCTCCATTATCTCAAGTCTATCGAAAAACCCGGCAACCATGCCAATTTTCAATGCCGACAGCTCCATTGCGGGGACTTCAATTTACACCAATGCGTATGGCTTGATTGCAAAAACCGGTTTTCAGGATCGCTTTGCCCGTTACGTTGAAGGCACAGCAACCTTGGACTGGAAACTCGACAAGATACTGAAAGGCCTTTCCGCCAATGCACTGTTTGGTTTCGACGTATCAAAACAATACGGACGTTCAAAAAATCAGAGTTTCGCCCGTTATCAGCAAAACCTGGATGGCAGCTATACCCAATACGGCGAAAGCTCAAGCATTGACCTGACTTTCTCGGGATGGGACGACACGTTTGATCTGATGATGAACTACCTGTTCGGCTTCTCGTACAACCGCACCTTTGGTGTTGACCATATTGCAGCCGACATAAAATACATGCAGTCGAGTGAATCCGTGGTGGGCGACAACCCCGACTACCGCAATCAGGGAATTTTTGGCCGTGCCACCTATTCTCACAACGGGAAATATACGACTGAATTGGGTTTTGCCTACAATGGTTCCGAAAATTTCGTCAAGGGTAATCGTTTTGGTTTCTTTCCCACAATCTCAGGTGCATGGGTCGTCTCAAAAGAAGATTTTTGGGCCGACAACGACGTAATTAGTTACTTGAAACTACGCGGTTCATTTGGCAAAACAGGCAACTCCAATATTGGCATCAGCGACCGTTATCCTTACGAAGAGAAGTTTAACTCAGGCAATGGCTACTATTTTGGCACGGCCACCTCCGACGGCTCGTACGAAGGGCGCATTCCAAACGGAGCAATAACATGGGAAGAGGCTCTGTGTGCCAATCTGGGTGTAGAAATTGAACTTCACAAAGCCCTGCAACTCGACCTCGACATTTTCCGCAACGACCGGAACCAAATTATTACCGGACGCTGGAACACCTTACCCTCCTATATTGGTCAGGATCTTCCATACGAAAATAATGGCTCGGTATTAACCAGGGGATTTGAACTTACGGCTGTACACCGTAACTCGGCAGGCAAATTCAACTATTTTATAAAAGGAACCGTTTCGTACGCACAAAATACGGTAACAGCAATGGACGAAGTAGCCGGTCTAAACCAGTGGGAATACAAAACAAACCGGGCTGTTATGCAACAATGGGGACTGGAAGTTGCCAACGACAAATTTTTTAAAGACCAGAGCGACATCGACGGATGGGCAAAATCATCCTATGGAACCGTTCAGCCCGGCGATGTAAAATATGTTGATCAAAACAGCGACAACATTATCGATTCACAGGATCAGATCCCTCTTGGAAAACCAAGTGTACCCGAGTGGAACTTTGGGTTAAACCTGGGTTGCGAATTTAAAGGTTTCGATTTCAACATTCTTGTTACCGGCATTGCCAACCGCAGTATGTTTGTGAGCAACAATGTCCTCTGGGGAATGCAGGACAATAACAACATCACCTACGAAGTGGCAAATAACTCGTGGGGTATCAGCAACAATCCGTTGTATCCGCGACTTACGACTCAGTTGAACAACCACAACTATCAGGCCTCATCGCTTTGGTTAAAGAGTGGCAACTACGTTAAAGTTCAAACCCTCGAAATTGGCTACAGCCTCCCCAAGCGGCTCATCAGCAAGGCCAACATTACCGAGGCCCGGTTTTTTATCAACGGGTACAACCTGTTTTCATTCGACAGGATGAAAAAATACAACCTGAGCGCCGAAGCGCCTAATGCCGGGGTAACAATGTACCCTGAAATCAAAGTAACGTCCATGGGTGTTAGCTTAAACTTTTAAACGGAACGAATATGAGGAATATTAAAAATATAATTGGAATAGCAGCGGTGATTCTTATGACACAATCGTGTGCCGATTATTTGGATAAGGATCCTGAAGTTGACACACAATTAACCTATAAGGAGATATTTACCGACGCACATTATGCACCTGGATTTCTGAATAATGCTTACAACAACCTGCCCGATGGGTATTCTCGTTTTGAGGGTGCCATGCTGGCGGCTGCCTGTGACGAAGCCGTATGCTCCGACGCTGGGGCTTCGATTAATTTATTCAACAAGAATGCCATCAACTCGACCAACAACCCCGACGATGTCTGGGAGGATATGTACCGTGGCATCCGCAAATGCAATATTTTCCTGAAAGAGCTGCAGCCCGATGGTCTGATTACCCTTTCGAACAGTATCCCAGAAAATGAGGATGGGGTCGAAGTCCGGAATTATTACAAAGGACAGGCATTGTTTCTGCGTGCGTTCTTCCACTTCGAACTACTGAAACGTTATCAGAACATTTTCTACGTAACTTCAGTTATCGATCCTCTCAACGACGAGGAAGTCTTTGCCGAAGAGCAATTGACGTTCGACGAAGCGGTGGAAAAAATGGTGGCTGACCTCGATTCGTCAGCTGTATTAATGCCAGCTTCCTATCCCGACGACAGCTACAAGGGGCGCCCAATTAAATGGACACCACTGGCGTTTAAATCCAGAGTGTTGCTCTATGCGGCCAGTCCGATAAACAATCCGGATAATGACAAATCGAAATGGTTGCGCGCAGCAAATGCAGCTAAAGTGATTATCGATTCGAAGAAATATTCGTTAACATCGCTTTCATCTATTTTCACTTCAATTTATAACAGCGAAATCATTTTTGCCACAGGGGCAACCAACCGAAACGACATCGAGAAATACAATTACCCGATCAGCTATGAAGGTTCCGGTTACATGAATCCAACCGAAGATTTGGTCAACGCTTTCGGTATGGCTGCAAAAACCTATAAAAATCGGTACAACGACTACAATTCCAGCGATCCATATTCTCTCAGCAATTCTAAAAAGAGGGAAGATCGATTGAAATACACGGTTTTTTATAACGGAAGCAAACTAAAAGACACCATTGTTGCCTGCTACGTAGGTGGTAAGGACGGATTATTCTCATCGCCAACAGCCACAAAAACCGGCTATTACATGAGTAAATTCATCGATCAATCGCTCGATCTGGCAAAAGGCAATACCAGCCAGCGGGCTTGGGTCTTTATGCGCTATGCCGAAATTCTTCTTAATTATGCCGAAGCGCTCAACGAGTATGATAATACCACATACTTCTCAGAAATAAGCAAAGCGCTCGATGAACTAAGAAACCGCGCCAACCTGCGTACTTTCGACTCATCGGATAAAACCCTGCTGAAAAACCAGGATGAAATGAGAGCCTATATTAAACTCGAAAGAAGGCTGGAACTGGCATTTGAAGAACATCGTATCTGGGATTTACGCCGCTGGAAAGACGCCGAAACGGCACTGAATAAGCCCGTCAATGGGATGAGGGTTACGTTAGACGAAAATGGCAATTATACCTATTCTACTTTCGAAGCCGACACCCGAACTTTTGACTCAAAAATGTATTGGTACCCGATTCCTCGCACCGAAATATTAAAATTGCGGAATGCAGGCAAAACAATTGCCCAAAACCCGGGTTGGGAATAAAACAGATTAATTGACAGCTAAAAACGAATACAATGAATAAAATAATCAATAGCATCCTGATCATCTTGTTCTTTGGGTTGGTTGCCTGCGAATCGGCTGAAGACCTGAGTAACAAACTCGACCACCAGGTACCTGAGTGCAAATCGCTGACCCTTTCATCGAACGGGCAAAAGGTAATAGTCAACGATAGCATAGTGAATTTGCTTCTTTGGGGTGTTGTTCCTCAAATCAATCTGGAAACAGTTGTACTACCGACCATCACCGTGAAGGCAGGTGTGACAATCGAAATCAGTGTTGAAATCAGCGATAACGTTGGATTAAAAACGGCCGGGCTCAGTTATTCCAGCTGGCTGTTTTCCAAATACATCAACTTTGCAAATCCCGAGGGGGACATTCCGCTAAACCCGTCAAGTTATACATTCACGGCCCAGGTTGAAGTTCCCGAAAATGCGATCGCGACACCCTGGCTTGAGAACTACTATTTTAACGATGGCTCATTGATGAAGATTACCCAATCCTATCACAAACTGGAATTAACCGTTGTCGACGTCAATATGAACGTCCGTACAACACCTATATATGTCAAGGTAGAGTAAAAAGCGTTGAAACAGCTATCGCCAGAAGGGAAAACTTTTAAAAATATAGGGGAGGTCTTTTGATCTTCCCTTTTTTCATTATCGCCTCCGGATATCCCGGACGAGTAATTGTACCGATGTACGCCCCCGGAATTCGTTTTCAATAATTGAATAACAGACATCGAAAGGCAAGCCCGACTCAATGAGCGGAAATTTATCGGCCTGAGAGAAAGCAATCCCCGGAAATTTAACAGAAGAACCATTGGGTTCAACCAGATCGAGTTTAAGATGGTCTTCGTTGGGGCCAACAATACGACTGGTACCTGAATCGATTACATCTTCCGTCACAAAAACAGGCGTCATGTTGTGGGGACCATACGGTTCAAACTGTTTCAGTAGCCGCACAAATTTGGGGGTAATGTCGGGAAGCTGCAGTTTGGCGTCAACTTCAATGGTTTGTGTCTGTTGTTTTTGGGTAATATTTTTTTGGACAAATTCTTCAAATCGGTCGGAGAACTTCTTCACATTTTCCAGCTTCAGTGTTAAGCCAGCCGCAAACATGTGTCCTCCATACGATTCAAGCAGATCGCTACAATAATCGATGGCTTCATAAAGGTCAAAATCCTTCACCGATCGGGCCGATCCGGTAGCCATTCCGTTCGATTCGGTAAGAATCACCGTAGGTCGGTAAAACGAATCAATCAACCTGGAAGCCACAATACCTACAACCCCTTTATGCCAATCGCGGTTATAAAGGACAGTCGATTTCCGGTTGACCAGCTTTTCATCCCGGGTAATCATATCCAGCGCTTCCTGGGTTATGTCCCGGTCGAGTGACTTTCTGATTTCGTTAAACGAATTGATCTCGTTGCATTTTTGCAATGCCTCCTCCTGATTAGTCGAAACCAGCAATTCAACCGATTTTTTTCCATGCTCAATTCTTCCTGCGGCATTTAGCCTTGGGCCAATTTTAAATACAATATCATTAATGGTTATTTCGGTATCGCTTATTCCCGAAATCTCAATCAGCGTTTTAAGCCCAACAGAAGGTTTGGAGTTCAGTTTTATCAGCCCGAAATAGGCCAGCACCCTGTTTTCTCCGGTTAAAGGAACAATATCGGAAGCAATGCTTACAACAACCAGATCGAGCAGTTCGTGCAGAAGCTCAACGGGTTCATTAAACCGGGTGCAGTAGGCCAGAAGGAACTTGAAACCAACGCCACATCCCGACAACTCTTTGTAGGGATAATTACAATCGGGCCGTTTGGGATCAAGCACCGCATACGCATCGGGCAACCGATCTCCCGGATTGTGGTGGTCGCAAATAATGAAATCGACATGGCGGGTGCGAGCGTAAGCAATTTTCTCAATGGCCTTGATACCACAATCGAGAACGATCACCAGCGAAAAATTATTATTGGCCGCATATTCAACCGATTTGGGAGAAATTCCATATCCTTCGGAATAACGGTCGGGGATATAGAAATGGATATTTTTAATCTTATCTTTCAGGAACAGGTACATCAGAGCCACCGATGTTGTTCCGTCCACATCGTAATCGCCATAAATCAGCACCTTTTCCTGCCGCTCGATAGCCTGCCTGAGACGAGCAACTGCTTTATCCATATCTTTCATCAGAAAAGGATCGTGCAAATCGGACAACCGGGGACGGAAAAAAGCCTTCGCCTCATCATAAGTCCGTATATCACGCTGCACCAACAAATTGGCAACAGTCATCTCAACATTCAATTCTGCCGACAAGTGCTTTACATCATTTATGTCTCCTGATTTTTTATAGTTCCAAACCTTTTCCGTCATATCAATTGAATACACTACGCCACGTTGCATCAAAGATAAGAAAACCACCTCAACTAAAAACATTTTAAATAAGCTTATGTAACTTTTTTAAGTTCCATTTTCAAGAAGCTATTCCTCAAACAACTATCTTCGTTATTTAGAAAAACAGAAGCTGTTTACCGAAAAGGAAATACATTGAAGTTTAAATATGCAACCCGTCTTTTCACGCACTTCAGACATTTCGTATCCAATATAAAATAGATTGGGAGAGGTTCAGGGCAACTGCAGATCGCGTTTTCTTTTTATCTTTGCACAAATTTTTTAAAAACCAAGTATCATGAGCATCCGTGAATTAAGCGAGCAGGAAGTTATTCGCCGCGAGTCGTTGAAAAGGCTCAGGGAAATCGGGATCAACCCCTACCCTGCCAATGAGTACATTATTACCAATTCGTGCGCTGAAATCAAAAACAACTTCAACCCCGAAATCAGCAATTTCCAGGATATTTCAATCGCAGGAAGATTGATGAGCCAACGAATTATGGGAAAGGCCTCTTTCGCTGAAATCCAGGATGAATCGGGCCGTATACAACTCTACATCAACCGCGACGAAATATGCCCCGGAGAAGACAAAACATTGTACAACGAAGTTTTCAAGAAACTACTCGATATTGGCGATATTATTGGGATTAAAGGATTTGCCTTCATTACCCAGACCGGAGAATTAACCGTTCATGTAAAAGAATTTACCCTTTTGAGCAAATCACTCAGGCCATTGCCTATCGTAAAAGAAAAGGACGGACAAACTTTTGATGCATTTACCGATGCCGAGATGCGTTACCGTCAGCGCTACGTCGACCTGATTGTCAACCCGCAGGTACGCGACACCTTTAAAAAGCGCACCATGGTAATCAACACCATGCGCCAGCTTTTCAATGAAAAAGGTTATCTCGAAGTAGAAACCCCAATCCTTCAGCCTATACCCGGAGGAGCAACCGCCCGCCCATTTATTACCCATCACAATGCACTGGACATTCCGCTCTATATGCGTATTGCCAACGAGTTATATCTTAAAAGACTGATTGTTGGAGGTTTCGAAGGCGTATATGAATTTGCCAAAGATTTTCGCAACGAAGGGATGGACCGCACCCACAATCCCGAGTTTACGGTAATGGAAATTTACATTGCCTACAAGGATTACAACTGGATGATGAACTTCACCGAAGAGATGATTGAACGGGTAGCACTGGCTTTACACGGCACAACAACCGTTCAGGTTGGCGAGAAAACCATCGATTTCAAACGTCCGTTCAAACGAGTCACCATGATTGACTCGATCAAAGAGTTCACCGGGATTGATATTTCCGGAATGAACGAAGATCAGCTTCGCGATGTTTGTAAAAAACTGAACATCGAAGTGGATGAACGCATGGGCAAGGGAAAACTGATTGACGAAATATTTGGTGAAAAATGTGAAGGCAACTACATCCAGCCAACCTTCATTACCGACTATCCCACGGAGATGTCGCCATTGTGCAAAAAGCACCGCAACAACCCGGAACTCACCGAACGTTTTGAACTGATGGTGAACGGGAAAGAGCTTTGCAATGCGTATTCCGAGCTCAACGATCCGATCGACCAGCTGGATCGTTTCCAGGAGCAGCTCCTTCTTTCAGAAAAAGGGGACGACGAAGCCATGTTCATCGACATGGACTTTGTGCGTGCGCTGGAATACGGCATGCCACCAACTTCGGGAATGGGCATCGGCATCGACCGGTTGGTCATGCTTATGACCAACAATCAGTCTATTCAGGATGTGCTGTTCTTCCCGCAGATGAAACCCGAAAAGATTGCCAAAGTGGATACCAAAGAAGATTTTCTGAAGATTGGGATCCCTGAAGAGTGGGTTGAACCTTTGCAAAAAATGGGTTACAAAACCCTGGCAAAGATCAAAGAAGTTGAAAAACCAGCCAAACTGCATCAGGAAATCTGTGGTTTCAATAAAAAGAACAAACTGGAACTGGCCAATCCTTCACAGGATGATGTCAAAAGCTGGATCGAAAAAATCTAAACAACACATTTGTCACGATAAAAAAAGCCATCTGAATTCGCTTCGGATGGCTTTTCTATTTCGATTCGTTTCTTTTCAATTATCGCTGGATCGCCAATTTGCCCCGGGACAAAACTTTTCCGTTTTGTTTCAACAGATACACATAATTTCCATTGGCAACTGAACGAATATTTACCTTCTGGTTATTGGTTTCGAGCGATTGTTTCACCATCATCTGCCCCTGCAAATCGTACAGGTACATTAATGTGTTGTCGTACGATTTCAGGTTCGATTCAACCACCAGATATTCGGTTGCCGGATTGGGGAAAACCTTCACATTGGCCGCAACAGACAAATTATGGGTCCCGGAGATGTCCCCCGAACGCTTCAGCATATTTTCAATATAAGCTGTAAGAGAAGCGCTCCCCACACTTACGTCGACCGACGAAGGCAACACCCGGGCAAACCACTTTACTTTCCATGTTACCGAATCTTTGGCTGCAATCGAAGCATAAGCGCCCTGATCTTCCAGCTCGGTATAGACGTGATCCGATGTGGTATAAATCTCCACCTCTGCTTCTCCCGGCGCGGCTTTCCCGTTAGCGATATCTTCAAACTGTTTCACAAATAACTTTTCCCCGTCGATTACATGAGCCAGCCAACCTTTTCCGTCACAAAAAATCTTATTTCCTTTTCCTCCAGCGGTTTCATCCTGATCGTACCAGACATAGTCACCTTCTTCTTCCATCCTCGAAGCCATATCGCCGGTCAACGAACCGTCACCTTTCCCAAACAAGGTCAACCCGCCAGCAATTACCCGTGTCACTTCCCATGGTGCCCAGGTTTGAGCGGTTGACTTCTCATTCTTTATGGTATATTCAATCACAATGGAAGTATCGGCCATACTGGCAACCATTGTCTTATAAAACCTCAACTGATATTTTGAATCCGTTGAGCCGGTAAACATCATCCGGTTTTCACTTACGGTTGCGGTATACGGTTTATTGTCGAGATTTGCCATTGGTGGCCAGTTCCACACACTCTGCGGACTGGGCCAGAAGGTCGATCCGGCCATATCGGTCAATGAAAAAGCCACATACATCAGTTCGTCGCCATTCAGTTTAAAGGACGAAATCCGGGCTCCATCATCGGCATTTACTTCAAAAAACAAATTGTTGCAGGATATCGAATACTTATTACTGCTTCCAGCCAACGGTTTGATCTGTGACTGACCCTGAAGGAACAGCAAAAGCAACACCATGAGTAAAATATTTTTCATTCATTTCGGATTAATAGTTAGACATCATAAAAAACAGGAAAAGGATCAATCAAATATTTTCCATCCGGTGCCTTCCTGACCGGACGAAAAAGTGGAACTTCTCCCCTCTTCACAAAATTAGCAGGAAAAATTAGGAACACCCTGAATATTTTGAATTCATTCAAAAAAACATCAACGATCACCACCGAGCTGTTCAGCAGACCTTCCAGTTAACGCCATCGGTTATTCAATCAAAGAATTGCAAAAAAGAAGTGGTTCTGCATCGCCAAAACCCTGCCCATAAAAAAACCCCTTCCCCGAACGTAATAATTCAAATAATAGACTATTTTTGATGTCCAACTTTTGGGGGTAGTATTTTCATTGTTAAAAGTCGTATAAATGTTTGTAAGAATTTCACAGTTCATTCTCCGCAACAGGGTTCAACTTATAATTTTTCTGGCAATTATTACTGCTTTCATGGCCTACAAAGCCAAAGACATTGAAATGAACTATGAATATGCCTCGTTATTGGCCGAAAAGAACCAGGCCAAAGTGGAATACAACCAGTTTAAGAAAATTTTTGGCGAAGACGGGAATCTTTTTGTCATTGGTATCCAAAACCCCAATCTTTTTCAACTTGACCAGTTTAATGAATGGTACGATCTGAGTAACCAGATCAGTCAATTGGAAGGGGTCGACGGTGTAATCAGTATTACCCGGATGATCAATCTGAAGAAGAACAATCAAACCCATCAGTTTGATATCGTCCCCCTGATTGATAAACGCCCAACCACACAGGCTGAAGTCGACAGCCTGAAAGACAAAATTTTGTCGTTGAAATTCTACGACGGATTCCTTTATAACCCACAGAATCAAGCATCGTTGATGGCAATTACGCTCGACAAAACCAAAATGAACAGCAAGAAGCGCATCGACATTGTCAATTCAGTTACCCAGACGGCCAACCAATACAAAGAACGGAATAAGCTCGAAATGCACTTTTCGGGGATGCCTTATATTTCAACCCTCACCATGTACAAAGTTAAAAAAGAGCTTTTTCTGTTTGTTCTTGGCAGTATTCTTATTGCCGCATTCATCATGTACCTTTTCTTCCGGTCGTTCAAAATAGTTTTGAGCTCTCTTCTGGTTGTGGGGGTAAGCATTATTTGGGTGTTGGGTACCCTTACCCTTTTCGGCTTCAAAATCACCATTCTTACCGGAGTAATCCCTTCACTGGTGGTAATTATTGTTATCGAGAACTGTATCTACATTTTGAACAAATACCATTGGGAGTATCGTGCCCATGGGAATAAAGCGCGAGCGCTTTCAAATTCCATCCAGCGGATTGGGTTTGCTTCGCTCATGACCAATGCGGCTACGGCGCTGGGGTTTGCTGCATTCATCGTGATACCCAACAAAATGCTCAGGGAATTTGGTGTAGTTACATCAATCAACATCATTGGTTTGTATGTTTTGTGCATCGTTCTGTTGCCCATCATTTTCAGCTACCTTGCACCACCTTCACAGAAGAATGTAAAACACCTTGAGAATAGTTTTTTTAAATCGATTGTTGATAAAATCATCGAGCTGATTACCCACAAGCGTAAGGCAATTTATGTTACAGCTCTGATTCTTCTGGTTATTGGGCTTGTTGGCATCAGCGAGATAAAAACCTCGGGAAAATCGGTTGACGATCTGAAGAAAAACGATCCAATTTATGTCGATTTGAAATTCTTCGAAAACAACTTTGGTGGAGTGATGCCCTTCGAAATATCCATCGACACCAAAAAGAAGAATGGGGCTTTTGCACAGGCTACACTGACCAGAATGGACGAATTACAAAAAGTAATCAACCAAAATCCGGAATTTTCAAAGCCACTGTCCATTGCCGAACTGTTTAAATTCTCGAAACAGGCCTTCTATAGTGGAGACTCCTCCAAATATGATTTGCCCAATTCGATGGAGAGAACCTTCATTTTATCATACCTACCTCAGAATGTAGGAGAAGGAAAAAGCAACCTGCTGAACTCCTATATCGACAGTACCCGTCAAACAGCCCGCATCAGCTACCAGATGGCTGATGTTGGCACCAAAAAAATGGAAGCTCTTTTAGCGAAGATAAAGCCCAAAGCCGACAGTATTTTTGACCCCGAAAAATATGAAGTACATATTACCGGCAATAGCGTCGTATATGCGCTGGGCACCAACTTCTTAATCAAGAACCTGTTCGAGAGCGTAATGATAGCTATTGTACTGATTTCCTTACTAATGGCTTTACTCTTCTCTTCTTTTAAGATGATCCTGGTATCCATGATCCCCAATATTATCCCGCTGCTCATCACCGCAGCCATTATGGGCTTTACCGGAGTACCACTAAAACCTTCTACCTTGATTGTTTTTAGTGTCGGACTGGGAATATCGGTCGACAATGCCATACAATATCTCTCACGATACCGGCACGAATTAAAGCACACCAACGGGCAGATTAAACAATCGGCAATCAATGCTTTGCACGAAGCCGGGTTCAGCATGATTTACACCAGCATCGTGTTGGTTCTGGGATTTAGTGTTTTTATGTTCTCCGGTTTTGGCGCAACCCAGGCATTGGGAATATTAATTTCTGCAACATTATTCATTGCCATGTTTTTCAACATCCTGGTTCTGCCTTCCCTCCTGCTCACCCTCGACAAACGGCTCACCAGCAAAGCATTTATCGAACCAATCATTGAAATTTACGACGACGAAAATGATGACGAGAACGAAAATATTAAAAATTCAACCGCAATCGAATAACCCAAATATTTAATTAAGCTCCTCTTGTTTCTCATAAAAACCGGATAAAATGGGAATCATTCATCAATCATTCGCTTCGTTTTTTACCCTTATTCAACTTCCAGCTAATCATTTTAGCTATTGGTTCTTTAAAAAATAATGCTATTTTTACCCAACTTATTTCTGTGGGGAGAGAAATTTGATTAAGCAATTGAGACTTTATTCCAGAGATTTTAAGAAAATTTAGATCAAAGCAACAACTTTCTTGTTTTACAAGAAGAATGATGCTTTATAACACGTTTTAATCAGAGAGGGGATGAAAAAAACAGCGTTACTAATCATTTTTATGCTCATTACTTTCCTGTCTTTTGGACAGATGCTGCCGTTAAGCAATCAGCAACTGATCCGCACTTCGGAAAATATCGTCAGCGGGAAAATCCTGTCTTCCAATGCAAAATGGGTTAACAACGGAAAATACATTTACACCTTTGTCGTATTGAAAGTTGACAAAGTTTACAGCGGAGCCGCCAAAAAAGGAGATCTGCTCACCATTGTTGTTCCGGGAGGATACGACCCGGTAAAAGATATGGGAATGCAGGTTTCAGACCAGGCTGAATTCGAAAAAGGAGAAGAAGCTATTCTCTTTCTCACAAAAGCCGAAGGCGAATGCGATGCCATCGATTATTCTTTCCTGAAAAAAGAACCCAATGTTCCATCCAATGTCATGAGAGTGAATGGTGCTTTTCAGGGAAAAAGAAAAATATTTTCCGATAAAAAAACCGGAATGAAGATGATTGTTGTCCCCAATGAGAACAAAACAGAACCATTAAAATCACATAATGTAAAGATAGAACAGCAACTAAAGCTGTTAAAAAAAGATTGATCTGCATTAAAACGAGGGAGAAGGGTATATGCGCAGAAATTTCTATTGGATCTGTTTGTTCGGAATCACACTTTTCATATTGGCTTCATTCAAACAAAGCTATGGTTATAAATTAAATGGCGTTAAATGGGCCAGTGGTTCCTACGATTATTACATCAACTCCACAGGAGTTGATGATGGAAAAGACTATTCAGGTTATACAAATGTCATTGTGAATGGAGCAAGCGAATGGTCTTCGGTAGGTACCACCAACGTCGCATTAAACTACATGGGAACAACCTCCAACAAAAATTGGAACGAATCACTTCCTCTCGATTACCAAAACACGGTAACCTGGAAAACAAACGGATGGAGTGGCTCAGTCATTGGCATATCGGTATACTGGTATAGCGGAGGGATGATCGTCGATTCGGATATTAAACTCAACACTGCTTTTGCCAGCGACTCCCGGTTACCTAACCTGATAACCCACGAAGTTGGCCATAGTTTAGGGATCGGACATACGCGTGAAGCTGGCGAATCATATACAACCGATGAATATAATGCTATCATGTACTGGCAACTTCATTCACAAACCGGGTTGAATCAACAGGATAAGTGCG